>Ga0081474_129004_pt1 | contig 141502 bp, 167 predicted proteins | sample OneHunmetagenome_2_FD_70978 | JGI IMG/M metagenome (GOLD analysis project Ga0081474, IMG submission 70978) | Ferrous microbial mat communities from One Hundred Spring Plain, Yellowstone National Park, USA v2 (version 2) | ecosystem: Environmental > Aquatic > Non-marine Saline and Alkaline >... | reverse complement strand
GGTTCAGCTAACCTGGCGGCAACGAGAGCTTGAGGAGCTGGGCGTGCTCGTCGGTTATGTCCTCCTCCTTGTACTTAACGAGCTCCACGCCGCCTTCCTTGAACTTGACTATGTGGAAGAAGAACTTCTTAGCGTTGGCGTCGGCTGTGAACACCTTTACCTCCTTCAGCGACCTGAGGTACCCGCTGAGGGATGGGTCGGCAAGAACCGTTGACAGCTGCTTCGTTGCCAGCCACGCCCTGACGTGGATCAGGAGGGACCCCTTAAAGCCCTTGTCCATCAGGGCCTTGAGCAGCTTGACTGTCATGTTGTTAACGTCGGTCATCCTCTGCTCGCCGCCAAAGGCTATGTAAATGGCCTCAGGATTCCACGAGACCACCTTTTCAGCTAGGGCGTTCAGGTCCTCCTGGTAGTCGAAGATCATTACCTTGCCAGGCCCGTAGCCGAAAGTCTCTAGGTAGGCCACGGCGGCCGCTGCCGCTATGGACTCGCAGACCCTGTCTGGGTAAGTAATTATGGCGACCTTGTTGTACCCCCTGAAGAGCTCCTTGCCAACGAGCCTGCCGGTCAGAGCCCTCAGGTAGGCCTCCTCCCCTATCGAGAGCCTCCCAGATATCGCCGCCAAGGCGCTCGCCCTGCTTAAAAGCTTTTTCAAGCATAAAAGTTTTCCTTATAAGAAACTCTTTAATAAGGCTTTTAAGGGGTTGCGTCAATGCGACAAGGGGCTTGACGATGCCTGTCACGGACCCTGAGCTGGTTAAGATAGTTCAAGAGAGGGTGTTCAACGTGCTAATATGCCGCAAGTGTGGAGCCCATAACCCGCCTGGAGCCACGAAGTGCAGAAGGTGTCATAGTAAGGACCTCAGGCCGAAGAGGAAGGAGCTGGCCAAGATCAAGGCGGCCTGAGGTCAATGCCTTTTCCTTAGCAGGCGCCTTTAGGCTCCGCCACTTACAAGCGACATTATGACTAGACCCGGTAAGGCTCTTCCTTAGCGCGCTCCCTTGCTAGGTGACTTAAAGCCTGAGAAGCCCGTGACCCTGAAGCTGCTCTGCAAAAGGCCTCATAGCACGTTGCCAGTCCTGCGACAAGGTAGAACGGCCTAAAGGAGTGTCGCCTCAGCCCCGCTGTTGTCGATACCTGTCACAAAGTAACCCTCTAGTGCCGTTTCACCATGCCCAAGGGCTACCTCAAGGCCAAGCCTTGCGTCAGTACACCTGCACAGGACGCCCTTGGTTCCACGAGCTGTTAAGACCTTCGACATGATTTCCAGCAGGCTTGGATGTGCTAGGTCTTTGTTACCTGAGGGCTTAACAAGAACTAACAAGTAGCCAGGAAGCTGCCATCTCGACAGAGCCACGCTGCCCTTCTCAGACCTTTTAGTGAGGACAGCCCCTCCCAACGATATTGCGTAAGCCAGCCCCTCTAGGGGTAGGACCTCCTTATCCCTTGTCGCAGCTAAAGCGTCTGAAACCGATGTAGATCCTCCCCTGCATATCCTGGCCGTCAATACGTTTACTGCAACCTTTGCTATTAGCTCTGCGTAAATGTCAAGGCCTTTAGTTTCCTGGAGCTGCCTGGGCACATCAATAGTGTAGGAAAACCTTAACTCGCCGCAAGGAGTCATTGCTGACGCTGTGGGGCCCTCAGGCCCTGGAGGGCTTAAGACCCTGACCCTCGGCTCCCTTAGCGCTAGAAGTAACCCGTAGCCTCCCTCGCCCTCTAGGTGGACCACAAACGGTGATGATATGGAGAGCTCAGTCCAAGAGCCAGAGCCTGACATCAAATTATGTTCACTTTGGGCTTACGCTCCTCCTCAGCCCTTATCTTGACGAGCCCATAGTGTATTGCACAGCTTATGCAGTAGCACTTGGTTACAGGGTAGCGGGGTATTATGGCCCCCTTCTTCTCTAGCTCAGCTGCCAGCTGGGGGTCCACAGGGCTGTATGTACGCGTCACGCAGATGGCCTTGTCCTCTGGGACCAGCCTTCCGCAGTTGTCGCACTGTATGACCCTGGCCTTGCCCTTGTCGCCCTTCCTTCTTCCTCTGCTCTCACGCTTCTTGGGCATGCTTGTCGCCTCTAGCATGCCTTAGTCCTAACTTTATAAATTTAAGGCCCTTCAAGGCGCAAGGCGGAGGAATTCAGTTCTCACATAGGCTCACGTGATCTATTTTCATCGCCTCATCCTTATCCCCCTACGTCTAATTCAGGGTTTCATTGGGCTTAGGGGGCGTTCAGGGTCACCCCAGGAGCCCCACATCTCGAGTACTCTATCACATACTTCTTGTGCACGTTGATTGCAGTAACAACTTATAAACCTATATGAGGACCGAAACAGTTACAGGACGGCGGAGAAAGCCATGGGGGAGGCTGAAATCAAAATATTTGAGATAAAGGGGCTGATGATGCTTTCGCACGACAGCTTCCCAACGTGGCAGAAGTTCACCGTTTACGTAAGGGCCCTCAGGGAGCAGGACGCCTTAGAGAAGGTCTTTTCGGAGCTGGGAAGCCGCCATAAGCTCAAGAGAAAACACATAAGGATAGAGTACATCAGGGCAGTTAGCCCTGAGGAAGTTGACGACGCGAGGGTGCTGGCGCTTTCGCAGGCTACAAGGGTGAGGTAATTGTCCGAGAGCTCCAGAGGCAAAGTTGTGACGCTTGACGAGCTGGTTGCCCAGCTGGACGTAATCAGGACTGAGGCCGCCAGGCTTAGGGACCTCCTGAACCAGCTGATGACAGAGAGGGACCTCATAGTGAGGGCTAAGGAAGGCATAGACGCCATGATCAGGTCTAACCCAGACAGCCCTGTACTCTTCCCGCTTTCGACAGGTCTTGTCGCGCTTGTAGAGGCTAAGCCAGAGTCAAGGAACAAAGTCATAGTGCACCTCGGGGCTGAAGTGTATGCGAAGGTCGACGCCTCGGAGGGCTTGAAGCTCCTGACCGAGGAAGAAGGGGAGATAAACAAAGCCATAAATGAAGTTGCTAAGCGGTTAAGCGAAGTTGAAAGCCTGCAGAGCCAATACGAGTCTGTCATACAACAGGCCTTGGCAGCAGCGCAGGCCCGGCAGGGAGCCCAGGGTAAGTAAAGGTGTTCGATAAGTTCAAGGAGGCTCTGGGCAGGTTCGTCTCTAATGTCAAGGAGAAGATAGAAACTAAGGAGGTTAAGCCAGAGGACCTCGAGGGTCCACTCGAAGAGCTGGTCCTTGGGCTAGTGGATGCTGGCGTGGCCTATGACGCTGCCGCTTCGATAGCTGAGTCGCTCAAGAAAGGCCTTATTGGCAAGCGGGTGTCCAGGGGTTCCAATGCTGAGGACCTGGTTAAGGAGGCCCTCCAGGAAGCCCTAATTAAAGAGCTGTCCCTGACAGGACCTGACATAGTCTCCGAGGCGAAGAGCGCCTGCTCCTCAGGCAAGCCCTACGTGATAGCCTTCTTCGGCGTTAACGGCGTTGGCAAGACCACAACGATAGCTAAGGTTGCCAAGTACCTGAAGGACCACGGGGTCAGCTGCCTGATAGTGGCCGCTGACACCTTCAGGGCTGGCGCCCAGGAACAGCTTAAGGTCCACGCCGAGAGGCTAGGCGTTCCGTTCCTCGGAGGCCCTTATGGATCTGACCCGGCCAGCGTGGCCTATAACGCCATAGCGTCTGCCCAGAGAAGGGGGATCTGCGCAGTTCTGCTTGACACGGCTGGCAGAATGCACATAGATGTGGACCTGATGAACGAGCTTAAGAAAGTTGTTAAAGTAGCTAAGCCCCACCTAAAGGTTCTCGTCGTGGACTCGCTCACAGGAAACGACGCAGTCGAGCAGGCCCGGACGTTTAACGATAACATAGGCGTTGACGCAGTCATAGTCACTAAGGTCGACGCCGATGCGAAGGGCGGAACGACAGTCTCCGTTGTCTCTACCATAAAGAAGCCCGTGATCTTCATTGGCGTAGGCCAGGGGTATGAGGACCTAGAGAGCCTTGACGTCAAAAAACTCGTGTCGACGCTGATTAGCGGCCTCTAAAGCGCCCTTGCCACAAGCGCTACATAATCGTACTTCGTGACTATGCCTACGACCTTGTTTCCCTCGTCAACTACTGGGATGCACCCTATTCTCTCCTTCGCCATGGTCTTCGCTACATCAGCGGCTTTATCGTTCGGCGAAGCAGTTATGGGGTCTCTCGTCATGATGTCCTCAGCCGTGGGGACTAGGTAGCTTCTCAGGCTCACTATCTTATCCTTAAGCGCGTCAACAACCTTCCTTCTGAGATACCGGTCCTTACCTCGCGAGGCAAGGACCTGCATGGGTATGTAGGCTAAGGCCACGTCCTTCTCCGCGATGACCCCAAGCAGTCTCCCCTCGTCATCCGTTATAACGACCTTCTTAGCCGGATCCGCTTCCATTAGCTTGATAACATAAAATATAGAGTGCGTTGGCCTGGCCTTCGGGAACTCTGACCTCATTACTTCGCTCACCTTGAGCTCTCCCGCGTACTTATCTCCATAGGCCCTGACCAGGTCTGTCCTCGTTATGATGCCAACAAGCTTGTCCTCCTTGCCTACAACCGGCAGACCCCCTATCTTGTGCTTGATCATGAGATGAGCAGCGGCCTTAATTGACCTAGAGGGGCTTATAGTCACAAGGTCCTTGGACATAGCTTCAGAGACCTTTATCTCGTCCAGCGTCTTAGCGTAGTTGACTCCTGTTACGGCCTCCACTACGTCGGCCATAGTAATTATGCCTACGGGCTTCTCTGACCGGTCCACTACAACGAGCCTGCCGACGTCCTTCTTAAACATGAGGTTCCTTGCGTAGGCCAAGGTGTCCGTAGGACTGATGACATATACTGGTGAACTCATGTAGCCCGAGACCCTAGGCGCCATGTTCTCACCTCAGGGAGAGGGCAAGAAGGACGTCCCTTTCCGTTATTATACCCTTGGCCTCACCGGCCTCGTCAATCACTATAAGGCTGTTAGTGTTAAGCTTGTTCATTAGCTCTGCCGCGGCGCTGACGTCCTCAGAGTCCTTTATAGTATAGATGTCCTTGGACATCACCTCTGTGACCTTAGTTGAGAGCGCCTCCTCGATGTTACGGCCCGTTATTACGCTGAAAGCGGTATGGGAGCCGAAGTAGGACACTATGTCGAGCGCGCTCACTACGCCAACTATTGTTCCCTCCTCCCTTGATACCACCGGAAGCCTCCTAAAGCCGTAAAGCGACATAAGCTGCGCAGCCCTCTTTATGCTATCGTCGCTGTACGTCACGACGAGGTTTGAGGTCATAACATCGGTTACCTTAATGCTGATCTCCTTGTTCACTAGGTGCCTAACAATGTCGTGCTCTGTCACAACGCCTTGGGGCAACCCCTGCTTGTCAATAATAGGCAGGAAGCCTATGCCATTGAGCACCATGACTCTCAAGGCGTCTGTTATCCTGGCGTTGCTTAAGACATAGACTGGCGTTGGGTTCATTATGGACTCTACGGTCTCAGAGTTAAGCGCTCTATATATGTCACCCCCATGGCGCTCTCGCACAATGTTATAAGAGGAACCTCCAAGGTAACCTATGAAGTCCATCGCCGTGACCGCCCCCTTTAGCGCGCCCCTAGCGTCGACTACTACGAGGCCACGGATCCTCCTCTTATACATGAGCTCCACGGCGCTGATAATGGGACTCGTGAAAGTTATCGTCACCGGAGGCCTTGACGCTATAGCCATTATCTCGCCCTCCTTCTCCCTCACCCTCTGGCTCCAGTTCGGCTCGGCGTCAACCCTAAGGTAGCGGTAGACCTCAGCCTTCCTGACCGAGGGACCGCTCACTATGTTAGCCCTAGGGGAGATCCTTATTGTGGCGTGAGGCCTCTTGCTCATGGGCATCACCTCAGCACCTTAATTACGTCCTCTCTGTCAACTATACCTATAAGCTTGAGATCCCTCACGCTATTAACAACTGGCACCCTGCCATAGCCCCTTGTAACCATGAGGTCTGCTGCATCAATGAGCTTCGACCAGGGCAGGACGTAGCTCGGAGGCCTAGTCATAGCGTCTCTGACCCGAGGCCCCTTAGCGGCCCCAGACTCGCTCTCCAGGTGGATCCTCGTGTAGCCCTTGGCCAAGAGGTCGTACTGTGTTATCATACCTATGAGCCTCCCGTCGCCGTCTATGACGGGTAGTCCTGCATACCTAAGCTCGACCATCTTCCTCCATATCTTCGCGACCGAGTCATCAGCCAGGGCTGACACGGGGTCAGAAGTCATGTAATCACTCACCGTCTTCTCCTTTAAGACCTCGGGGTACTTCTGAACGAGGACCCTTATTACGTCACCTAATGAGAAGAACCCCAAGAACTTGTCCCCTTCCGTTACGGGGGTCTCCCACATATCGTAGCCTAACATCATGTCCAAGGCTCTTGACACTGTTAAGGAAGGCTGAAGGACCAGCGGCGGAGCGACCGCCAGAGACCCCGCTGTGGCCTCGCTCTTTGATGAGGAGACCATAAGAACGTCTCCCCTAGTTATTATGCCAACGAACTTCCCTGTCTCAGCCTTGATTACAGCAATGCTCCTATACCCCTTTTCCCTCATCAACTTCCTAACGAAGGTCACGCTCATGTCGTCAGATACCTTAGCTGAGGTCGAAGCCTTGTCAAATATACTAGATATAGGGAGCCCCAACAGCTGATTAAGGACCTCCTTCCTCTGGGTAGGAGCCGTCACGGTCATCTTAAAGCCCTCAGACCCAAAATAAGTTATTGCGTCAGGAAAGATTTAAGTTCTAATGAGATGCAGGCCGTAGTTGTGGCCTCGCAGAGATAGCTGACCGAATTCAGGCTTTGAGTACCTGAGGAAGCCGTCTAACGTTCTGGGCGTTGACGTTATGCGCAGCGTTCTGAGAGCCCTACGTAGCTGTTTCAACTTTCATAATAGTTTATAAGTTGTCACCGCGATCAGCGTACACAGGAGGTACGTAACCGAGACTCAAGATGTGGGGCCCCCGGGGTGGCCCTGAACGCCCCCAAGCCCGATGAAGGCCCGAGCGGGGTGCGGGGGAACAGGGATGAGGCGATGACCGTAAGCTACATGAACCTGTATGAGAGCTGAACCCCAGAGGAGTACAAGCGGGAGGTCCTAAGGACGCGCCTAATACGCTGCGCCGAGACGATCTATGAGAGTAGGGGCAGACACAGCGTCTACTTAAAGGAGGGAAGACGTAGCACAGGGACTTAGTCGCCCGCTATAACCTCCCCCTGAGGGCCCTGTGCGGCAATAGGAGCGCTCCCCAAGCCGCGTGAGGGCCGTGGTTACCGTAGATGAGGGCCAACGGTTAGCTCTCCTGTCGGGTCTTCTTAACTTCGGGGCACAAGTCTTCCTGTCCTTCACAGTACTTAGCCAGCACCAGCACCTTGACGTCCGAGCCCGTCTTAGACTTAACCAAGTCCCTTATCTTGGGCTCTGAGCCAAAGATCGCCAGAACCCCTGCTATGGAGACCTGCCTCATCTTTACCACGTCTATAAGCGCTAAGAGCTGAGAGGCCTTATCTCCATCCACTGATACAAGCAGCGCCCTCCCCCTCCTCTGTATGCACTCCCTCGGGAAGATCAGGGTATCATAATAGTCCTGAGACACCTTGTAGCTCTTCACTATTAGGTGCCTTGAGTGCGGCGACCTACTGGCGACGCAGAGCCTAGCGTGAAGGGCGTCGGCCAGGATAGCGCCGAACGCCGTCGAGTAGCCATCGGGGCCCGTTATTACAACGTTAACCCTGTCCCCTTTAAGGGTGTTGATGACCTTCAGCTCAGCTAACTCCATGATCCCAGGACTGCTGAGAACCTGCCATGGCTCCTCGCTATCCTTTATAGCCCTCTCAAAGGCCTCGTCTATCAGCTTCTCGTCCTCTATCCTCTGGAGGAGCCTCTCTGCAGTGACCCTCTCAGGCACGCTCCGCAACGAGACGTACCTCCACAATATTTGGGCTGAGACTCCGAGCCTCTCCTCGAGCTCCTTAAACGAGTAGAAGTGCTTAAGCGCGTTGAGGACCTTGAACAGCGTGAACTTCAAGTTCCCCTCGCTGTTAGTCAAAGACGGAAGGGCAGAGCCTGATTTCTCGGTCCCTCCCTTGCTCTGATCCTCAACGGAGGCCTCCATAGGTCTAAACTCTCTCCTGGCGCCAGAAACATATACAAGGACCTTTAAAATAATTTATGACCTTCTGATCTAAAACTTCTCTTCTTCCTCCTCTTCCTCGAACTCCTCCTCTTCGCCTTCCTCCTCGAACTCTTCGAACTCCTCCTCTTCGCCTTCCTCGCCTAGCTCTTCCTCCTCGCCAAACTCCTCCTCTTCCTCGAACTCCTCCTCTTCGCCTTCCTCCTCGTCAAAGACCTTCACGGGCATTCAAATCACTCTATTGACTTAGGCGCTCTGGGGCAAATTATATAAATTTATACCTATAGAGCTTGATATTTTGTATCGCTGAGCGTTTAAAATAAAACTACAAGAAGTTAGCAGCCAAAGGAATGAGGAGGTCACCAATCAACGTTAGGCAGAGACCATAATAAGAAGTATAACCCTCTAAGCCTGGCTCGTGTAGGGAGACAGGATGCCAACGAGGGCCCCTGTCAGGAGGGTTTCACTTAAGGCGTGCAAGAGCTGTGGGGCTTTAGTGCCAAGGAATGTCAACGTTTGTCCCGTATGCGGCGGCACCGCGTTCGTTGACGAGTGGGAGGGCGTAGCTATAATACTTGACAACTCTGAGCTAGCCAAGAGGCTTAAGGCAAGCTATAAGGGGACCTTTGCTATTAAGGTAGCCGGGACCTATGTCTTCAAGTAGGCGTAGGCGGCTGCAGCTCGGCCTGAAGGCAGATGAAAGGGCCGACTTCGCCCAGCCGCGCGGAGCCCTTGTCAGAGGGGACCTGTCGCCTTTCATCAGTGAGCGCGGCTGGACTAAGGTCATCTGCGTTGGTGACGTTGTAGCCAGTTACTGCATTAGGTCAGGAAGACCCCCTGACGTCGTGATTGTGGACGGTAAGACTAAACGACAACAGCCCATAGGCCTAGACGTTGAGGCTAAGGCGCTAGGCTATGACGTAATCCGTATCGTAAACCCTCCTGGGGGAGTCACGCCTGAGGCTATTGAGCACCTGTGCAAGACCCTTAAGGGATCGGGACGCCAACTCTTACTTATCGATGGCGAGGAAGACATGCTTGCCCTCCCAGCCCTTATGTGCGCTCCCGTAGGGTCGCTCGTAATATATGGCATACCTGACAGGGGGGCCTCGCTGGTTGTCACAAACAGGGACATCTCAAGGGAGGCCCAGACAAGGCTGCTAAGGCTCCTAGTTATGTCTTCATCGCCTTCCTAGGCTGGTAGCTCGTACTGAGCTTACTTGACGGCCTCGCGAGAACAGAAACGGGTTCTGTAAACTCTGTAGGCTTTTTAACGTACAACGGCCTTTAAAATGACTCCTAATGAGGCGAGCGCCTTTACTTCGCTTCTCCGCCCTGGTTTGCTGCGCCTTTTATAACATAGGTGTAGGTCCTCAGCAGCCAGGCTGGGACCCTCTTGATAAGGTCGTAGGCTTCCTCCCACCCGTTAAGCCCCAGCTCAGCAGCCAGCTGCTCCAGGGTCATGCTGGTCTTCACGTACTTCCTGAGCACCTCAAGCACCTCATCGGTCAGCTCTATCTCTCTATCCCCTACTTTGACCTTGGGCCTCTCCAAGGCGTCTCCCTTAGCCGTTAGCCCCCTTGCAGGAAATTATAAACATGGTGGGGCCGCGGGGATTTGAACCCCGGACCACCAGCGATCCGGGCGGCCTGGCATGGGGGTCCGCTCCCCAGGCTGGCATCCTACCAGGCTAGACGACGGCCCCACCGCCGCCAATATGGGGGAGGCTGACTTTAAAACGTTACACAGCGAAGGTCCGCATCCGCGTTTTGCAGGTACTTGACGCTGTAAGGAGGTTTACCTTAGTATTACACTGTCTTCAATAGGGCGAGCCAGGCCCTTGCCAATAAAATTTTCAACTGGCCCTGCCGCTGAAACCTTTGGTAAACCTTCGCTGCCTGAACAGCGTAAAGGTCGCAAACCCCTTTTAGAGCTTCCATTAATGGTATTACCCTGGTGCAAGCCTTGTCAAACATGGCCTACTCCGTCGGCAGAATTATAATCAAATGCCACCACTGCGGAGCAATACTGTACAAGTACGCCATAGGCGACAGGGCCGACAAGAACAAGTTCAACGGGCCGCCGGTGCCCAAGAGGGTGCTTGGCGAGTTCGACGACATGACTTGCCCCGTATGTGGAGCGAAGCTGTCTGTTAGACCTCTGAGGGTTGTATTCCTTCCCGCCACAGAGTACGAAAAACTCTACGTTGAGGGCAAGTATAGGCTGGTTTCAAGGGCCGCCGTACAGGAGCCTAAGGTCGTAGCGACTCAGGCGATAACTGATGAAGTCGAGGTCCACGACCTTTAATTGAAGGTCATAGCCTCCTACTTAACGTTTCTTGTCTAGACCCTAAAAGTCCTTGAAACCCTTAACGTCTATTGATGATCATTTAGCTTTAACGTCTAATGAGGTACTCTTATGAGGCCCTAACGGCCTAGGTTGCGAACGCCTGATCTAGCTTCTCCTCTATCATCACGTAGAGGTCCCTTGGACAACCTGCTAGCCTGTAGTCCCTGAGAAGCGACCTAAGGGCCTCCACCGCTTGACCTCTGAGCAGCCCTTTCGCGATCATGAAGCTCAGGACCTTGTTAACGTTGCCGCACTCTCGCGAGGAGGACTCAAGGTCTATGATAACGGCCTTCAGGCTTGAGGGCCACCTTGGGTAAAATACATTACGAAGGGGCCTATGGAGTTCAGCATGTAATATCTTAACTGCGTCAAGAGCCCTGGCCGCCCTCACGGCCTCCAGAAGGGACCTCCTCAGGAGAGGTGATGGGGAGGCCCTGAGGACCTGCTCAAGGCTTACATCGCCCACGTACTCCATAACTATCAGGTCCTTTGAGTAGTAAAGGGGCGCTGGGGAGGCGCCGGCCCTGCTGGCTACCTCGAGCAGCCTCCCCTCACCTTCAAGGCTTGACCTCTTGCTGTCAGTCCTCCTCACCTTGATCGCTACGACCTGTCCGTCAAACGTTAGGCCGGCCACGACCAGGCTGGCGTGGCCCTTGCCCAGGACCCTGATCCTGACGTCCCCCACATTGATTTCAGCAACTCCCATGTTTATAATGCAACAGACGCCAGCCGACTCGGCCTCCGCTGCCACCCTGAGGGGGTCACACCTGTATGCGCGAGGATAACAAAAAGCTGCTGCCGCCTGGGGTGAGCTCAGAGGCCAGCCAGCCATGAAGGCACTGTGTAGAACTCCTTCCAAAGCCACTCCCTTAGAGGCCCTGGTACGCCTGATAGGTCGCCCCCACTAACGCTTACAGCCCTACAGGCGTCGCCTAACAGGTTGCCATGCGCAGCGAGCCAGCTCCTGGCCACTGAGCCGGCTTCTGCGAGCCTGCGACCCCTGAAGCCGTAGAGCCTGTCGCCTACCCAGAGCCCTCCCTCTTCAAGCCTTTTCCCTATGAACGCCCTGATGTTCTCTACGTTGGCCCACGCGTCAGGCCCCTTCAGCACCTCAAGGCCTTCAAGCCTGTCGCTGGCGAGCGAGACCCCTATAGCGGCTAAGGACCCCTCATCAGTGAAGTAGCTCGCCCTAAGCGGCGTGAAGCCCCACGCCTCCAGCTCCTTGGCTAACATCCGGGAGGCCCTTGAAAGCCTTCCCCAGACGCCCTCAGGGGGTTCCTCGTAATATTTACCATTACATACTATGACTATGACGGGAGGCCTTTGCCTAAGCTCGATTCGATCGGCGAAGACGTGAAAGAATGACAAGGATGGCCTATGTAGATAGAGCTTAGAGGCCAACACGGCCAAAGCCAGCTTGTCCTCGGATACCGCGGCGGCAGCGTTTCTCATAGGGTCTACGGGGTCTACCACTATGAGCGGGCTCTCGGGATACCTCCTCTCAAGCTCCCCCCTGTTGCCAATGCGCTCTGGGTCGACGAACGCCCTTCTGGTCCACTCACTCATGGCCTTCACTGCTGCCCTGAACGAGCCGTAGGCTATGGTCAGCAGCTCCGCCATGTAGCCTGAGAAGCCCCTGACGTGGGTCTCAGCTCCATAGGCCCCTATCCCCTTGAGGAAGGACTTAAGGAGCCTCACTTCGTCAGCCATGCAGTCGTCAAGCTTTGACCTCACGTACCTGGTGTGGAAGGGCGTCCTTCCAACTCCCAGGCCGGTAGACGGCCTCTCCGCGTAGATGGCGGGAACTACGTCTATCTCCATGCCCATTAATGACACCGTGAGGTAAGGGTGCTCGCTGAACTTCGAAATGACGGGAAACCCCTGTAGGGCCTCCCTCAGGGGCCCCAGGGACTCGCTTAGGACCCACCCCTCGTCAACCCCCTTGAAGAGGACAAAGACGTCCATCTCCCACCTGTCCCTCAGCAGGGTCCCCTTGGCAAAGCTCCCCTCAGGCTCTATCACGAAGTCGAGGCCGTGAGCGACGAGGGACCTCTCGAGGGCTCTCCTTATTAAATCATAAGCCCTGCTCAGGAGCCTCAGCTGCATTTCCGTGGGCCTTATGACCTCCAGGACCCTCTCCTCGATCGGCCCTCTGCCAGGACAGCCCATCAAACCCTTGCCTCCGCCAGGGTCTCATATATGGGGCCGCGAGGGGTCAGGGTGCTCTTCTTCAGCCTGACGGAAGTGACTGTCATCTCGCCGATCTCATAGTTGGACCTCTCCATAAGGAACTTCAGGACGGCTGGCGACCCCCTCTCCTTAAGCCTAGCCAAAGTTATGTGGGGGACGAACTCCTCTTCCTCCAGCCTGAGGCCCAGGTCCTTAAGGCCCTTATCGACCTGCTCCCTTATGGCCTTGAGCTCCTCAAAGCCCTCAGTGATGCCAACCCATATGACCCTTGCATTAGAGGGGCTTGGAAAGGCGCCAAGGCCTGCAAGCCTTAGCTTAAAGGGCCTGAACCTCAGGCTGGGGAGCACCTTTGACCTGATCTCGCCAACTATGAAGTCCGAGACCTCGCCGATGAACCTTATCGTTACGTGTAGGTTCTCGGGCTCCACCAGCTTCATAGGCACCCTCAGCGAGGACAGCTCCTCCTCAAGCGCCCTCAGGCTCTGAACCATCTCGGGCTGATCTACGTCAACGGCTATGAACACCCTCAAGCCCAGGGCCCCCTCTTTGATCTTACGGCCTTGGCTTTAAGATGTTTTATTAGCCCTCTACGGCTAAAGCTATAGGGTCCGCCATGAGCAGCTATGACTCTACGGACAGCTACGATGAGGAGCTTGAGGAGCTGAAGAGGAGGAAGCTTGAGGAGCTTAGGCGTGAGGCTGAGGAGAAGAGGAGGCTACAGGAGGAGCAGGCGCGTAAAGAGGCTGAGCTGATGGCCCTGCTTCGCGTCATACTGGAGCCCGAGGCCTTGGACAGGATAACCAACCTCAGGCTCGTCAGGCCTGAGCTCGCACAGGCCGCCATCCAGACGATAGTAACCCTTGTCCAGTCCGGCAGGCTCAGCCCTCCCGTGGACGATGATACCGTTAAAAGCATATTAATGGAGCTAGATAGCAGGTCCCGGAGAGAGTACGAAATAAAGTTCAAGCGTAAGTGAGGTGAGGGAGTTGTCGAGACACAAGCCCTTGGCCCGAAAGCTCAGGCTTGCCCGCGCGTCCAAGAGCAGCCAGCCCGTTCCAGCGTGGGTAATAGTTAAGACCCTCAGGAAGTTCACATTTAACCCCAAGAGGAGGCACTGGAGGTCGACCAAGCTGAAGGTCTGAGGTGACGTAACGTGGAGCCAGGCGAGAAGTCTGTCTATGTTATCAACCTGAGCAGGGTTTACTATGGAAGGAGCATCAACAGGGCTAAGAGGGCTGTTGACTTAATTAGGAGGTTTGTGTCAAGGCACGCCAAGGTGCCCGTCGATTCCGTTGTAATACTAAACGACGTAAATAACTTCGTGTGGAGCCGCGGCATAAAGAGGCCGCCGAGAAGGGTTAAGGTCCTGGTAACGCTGGTAAGCGGAGAGGAGGGCAACAGGGCCATAGTGTCGCTGGCCAGAGGTAAGCTGCCTCCAGGGCTACTTTCCAAGGAAACTCCGCAGTGAGCCCTTAGAGGCCTGTGAAGGTAGTCTGTATCCTGGCTATCTCAGGTCCGCTAGTGTCATTACCTACTATTGCTCCCTTGCTATTTACGACTAGTCCTGTCCTCACGAACGAGACCCCGAAGTTGACCGTGCCCGTCCTGAAGGGGACCTTGAAGAGGTCCTTCAAGAACTCTACTTCCTCATCTGTTGCGTCAGGGTGCACGAGGCCTCCCACGTCAGTCACGGCGACTACGGTTCCCACGCTGCTTATGCCTCCTATCGACCTCTTGACCACCTCAACCCCTAACGCGTCCCTGATGACCTTGATCACCTCGTCCTCGAGGTTTGGATAGACCAGCGCCCCATGGCTGTTAGCCACTATGATGTTCCCTAACGCGTTGCTCCTGCTTCGCACGACGATCACGTTGAAGTCCCCTAAAGATGACCTTAGCCTGCTGAGCTCGTCCTGGGTTATAGTGTCTGGAACTAGGAGAGCGTTATTGTTACCTGCTACTAGGACCCCCAGCAGCCTTGTGCCCATCACTGTAGTCTCATAGACGTCCACCTGCAACACCTTAGAAATGGTGTCGATGTCCTTCGGCGTCAGCCCCGGTGGCACTAACGCAAACCTGTCATTAGCGTAAATGTAAACCCCGACGTTGCTATTGCCGAAGACCTGGAGCTTGGCGACCTCAAACGGCACGGCTGCTCCCTAAGTAGACTACCTGTCGACCAAAATAAAGCAGTCGCGAGAAGCCTTGTGGTAGCCGGGCGGGGATTCGAACCCCGGTCACGGGGGCTCCCCCGGCGCCGTCTGTCTAGCGGCCCGCCGTCCAGAGCCCCGCATCCTGGGCCGCTAGACGACCCGGCTACCCACATCCTGCTAACCTTGTTGGGTTAATAAGGGTTTAACACCTACGTGGTGATGGGACCCTATGACTGAGAGCTTCGAAAAGGCCCTCTCGCTCTGCTCTGACGAGGAGAGCTGCAGGCGGGCTACCGAGGAGCTGTTGAGGGGGCTGTGCCCGGACGCAGCGCTGTGTAGTGGCCAAAAGGTCGCTTCGTCTAGGAACTACGATTGGATCGAGCTACTCCTCAAGAAAGGCGTCCCTGACGGAAGGCGGAGGCTCGTACTTTACGTAGTCTCTAGGTATCTAGTTAACGTCAAGGGCTTAAGCGAAGAGGACGCTATAGCTGAGGTGAAGGACTTCCTAAGGAAGAGCTGCGAGAACTACAACAACTGTAGCAAAGTCTATGACTCGTGGATCAGAAACGTAATCAGTAGAGTCAAGTCAGGGGGCTGGAAGCCGTGGACCTTAGAGAAGCTGAAGGAGAAGGACCCGCAGCTCTACTCCGCCGTGAGCGACATAGCGCTAAAGGGCTCTGAACTCTAGCGTTTGCCCCTTATAGGCTCTACAGAGGAAGCCTGACCCAGGGAACAAGAGATAGAGGCCTTGACAAAGCTTGGGCTTGGAATAGAAGTAAAGCTTGTGCAATACACGCCGGAGGCCCCAAAGCTTGTAGCAGCAGCGTCAAAGATGAGTATATCGCATAAGGGCTCGAGCGAGCTCCTTAGCATAGGCGATGAGGAGGTAGAGGTGTGGATTAAGGAAACCCTGAAGAGGGGGCACCTAAGTCCATGGGAGCATGCAAGCTACACCTTCATGGTTGAGGGGTGTTCAAGGGTCTGCTCCCATCAGCTGGTGAGGCACAGGATAGCAAGCTATACTCAGCAGTCCATGAGGTACACGGAGGCCTCGCTCAGGGCAATGGCCCTTGAGGCTGCTAAGGCGCTTGGAGCTGAGTGCCCTAGCAAGCCGAAGGGCAGCGCTGCCAGGGACGCCTACCTTTGCTACTCTAGGTCGCTCAGGACAGCGGCTGAGAGGCTCGGGGCCGAGGAAGCCCTGAGGCTGGCCTGGTTAAGCTACGTCATACCGCCATCGCTAGCGGTTGATATGGAAAAGGCCCTGGCCTACGGTAGAGAGCTACTGGAGGCCACCTCAAGTTATTATGAGCTGCTCTCAAAGGGCGTTCCCCGTGAGGACGCTAGGTTCGTCATACCTATGTCAGTGAGAACTAAGATCACGTTCACGATGAACGCAAGGGAGCTCGTGCAGTCGTTCCTGCCTCTCAGAATGTGCACACATGCTCAGTGGGAGATAAGACATGTGGCCTGGCTGACCTGGAGGGAGCTGGTGAAAGTTCATCCACAGATCTTCAAGTACGCGGGCCCCTCCTGCGTCTTCTTTAACAATTCTCAGTTGCCAGAGCCGGCGACACTGGAGGACTACTTATCGGGAAAGGCCAAGTTCGTGATAAATAGGTGCCCTGAGCTCATCGAGAGGGACAAGATCCACAGCTGCCTGCTCCTTGCCTACAGGTCGCTCTCGGAGGACCCTTTAAGGGGGTCTAAGGCCTCTTCTGGAGATAACGAAGCCGGGCGCGCTGGTGAGGCCCATCAAGGCGACGCTTGAGGGGAGCCCAAGAGATGATATAAGTCCAAATATATGATCTGGGTGCCACAGCTCGCTGGCGCTCATAGCGTCACTCGTTATTACTATCCTGAGGCCCCTTGAGGCCCCTCTTATGAGAATCTCCCTGAGGTCTCTAAGGTCCCACTCCCCGCTTAACAGGGGCCTTAGGGGTACCTCTAAAGCGCCGCCTCCCTTTGACCTAAACAGGTTAAGTGTGGACCTATCCGGTAAGAGCCTGGCTGAAGGGTTAAGCCTCAACATGTCAACTCTCTTCAACCTGGCCGCATACCTATAGCCTTCCAGGTTACAAGGTCTCACAGACGCTATTACATCCAGTTGCAGCCTTGACAAGAACTTGACAAGTTCACGTCTCTCTTTAGCCTCCACAGTGACCTTAGGGTAGATAATAACTCCCGCTTTGGCGGCCTCCTCTAATGCTTCCTCGTATAGCGACGGCCTAACTCCAAGAGCTGCATAACCCATTCTGCTGGCGAGGCTGATTATCTTGACCAGCTCCTTCTCGTCGTCAGCCCCTATGGACAGGTCCACGAACTTCATCTTGCCAGGCCTAGGAGCTTATCCTTGACCTGAGGTAGTCCTCGGCCTTACTCCTACCTCCTGAGAACCTTACGGTGAGCTTTATCACATCATCTGAGTCGCTGAGGACGAACTTGTCAGTTAACGCCTTCTGCTTGTCGAGACGAATGTGAAGGACGCCGTCCTTAGTGAGCCTCTCGTCAAGCGTTGATAGCAAGTACTTCCTGTCAGGCGGCGAGAGCCCCTCGAGTATCCTATTAAAGACCTCCGAGGCCTTGTCTTCGTCGCAGGCAGCTGTCAGGACTATTATGGGATTACCGAAATACCCCCTAAGGTCCTCCTCGACTATCTGCACGTCGCCGACTACGTTCGTCAGCGCCTTGAGGACCTTGGCCTTATCCTCAGTCGCGTGGACGAAAACCCTTGCCTCTAAGGACCTAATTAACACTATATTTCCACCAGGGGCTACTTCTCCTCAGGCTCTATTAGCCTGGCGCCCCTGCTGGCCTCGTGCCTCCTCTTCTCCTCCCTCTCTTTCTGCTTCTTCTTCCACTTATGTATGTGTGTGCCCCTTAGGCCGCGAGAGCTCAGCAGGCCCCTGGCCCTCTTGCCTGCCGAGGTAAGGCCACGGAAAGGCCTGCCCTTAGCGCTAGCGCTCTCTGCAACCCACCTGAGCTGGGGGTCGCTCCTTATGGTAGGGGCGTTGGGGTCAACCATTATTACCTCATACCACTTGTACTGGCCGTCCTCACCTACGTAGTAGCTCCCAAGGACGACTAGGCTCCTGTACTTTCTCTGAGCCTTCTCCTCAGCCACCGCCTGAAGGCTCTTAGCTAGGGTGTAGCCCTCGACGCCCATCCTCTTAGGCCTTCTGCCGGACCTGGGCCTAGGCTTCCTCTGGCCCCCCTTCCTGACCCTGACCCTGACCACTATAATGCCCTGCTTAGCCTTGTAGCCCAGCGCCCTCGCCCTGTCAAGCCTTAGCGGCTTGTCGACCCTAACTACGGCTGGCTGCCTTCTCCACTCTATGAGCCTCTGCTTCATCAGGGCGCCGTGCTCGCCTTCCATGGGCCTCTTCCAGGCCTCAGCAATGTAGTGGTATAGCCCCTGCGCCACGTTGAACCCTCTGCACCATCTGCTGTAAAGCTGAGGGTTTTTAACCTAATCATGAACTCTTCTCTTGAGGCAAGTTGAAGCTAGAGACGTTGTTGAAGGCCATAGGCAACAACCCCATGTATCACGTAACCGTGACCAATGAAAGGGTGATGCTGAGGGCTAGAGCGCCTTCGGAGAGCGAGGCGGCCTCGGTTGGTTCAGGGCCCAGTGGCGACAGGGAGGTCGTTGTACTGTTCTCAGTAGAGAGCTCAGGCGAACTGAAGGTCTTGGAGGCTTATGTAGAGGCGCCCTCAGGCAAAAGACCTATACCACCTGATGAGATAGAGTGGTGGCTGAACATATTAGAGTCTATGGCCTGAAATAGCCCTTCTCCAGTTTCCTGAGGCTGCTATAGGCCGCGTGGACTAGGTATAAATAGGAGTTGAGGATCGCACGTAACCCGTTAACGTCCTGTGCAGTAAGATATACTGATACGCAGCCTTCCTCGGCGACCACCTTGACGTGACCCTTGGCAGGCTGAACTGGCTGAGAGGCCTCAGCTTCAAGGGCCCTGAGCACGTGTAACGTCGACTCTCCCAGGCATAGAGTGACCTTTGCCTCAGCCTTCATGGCTTCACCCTAATTATAGGGCCTGAGAAGCCCTTCTCGCTTCGCGGCACAATCAGGTAAACGTCCTCTTCTTCCCTTATTTCCAGGTAGTTACCAACAGGTTCACTTAGCACCTGAAGCGCAAAGGCCTTAGCGACATCGTCGACTACTTTAAAGGTCCTCTCAGAGACGCCGTAAACTCCCCTGCACCCGTTTACCTGAACCCTTGACCTAAGCTCCCTTCTCAGGGTGACGCCAACTATGGGTAGTCTGGTCACCTCGACGAGGCCTCTCTCCTCAGGCCTGAAGCTGATTACAATGCCAGGGTTGCCTTTCCTCTCCATAAGCATCACGAGCCTCTCTACGTTGAGCCTCCTCGCTATCACGCCAAGCTCGTCCATAGAAAGGTGACCTCGCGTGAGCCTGACAGCGCCATATATCGTTGCCTCAAGGTCCTTGATGAAAGACCTCGTTCTCCTGCTGGGCCTATGGCTGCTCGTCAACAGGATCAGCGGCCTCTCACTCCTGTCCCTCAATGACCTTAGGAGCCTAAGGGGGACCTCTTCGTCACGAAACAAGACGACGCCTCCTCACCGGCCCGTTGAGTAGTACGCGGGCAGGTAGGTCGCCAGCTCAGTCCTAGGCACGTAAGCGCCGCCAGCCCACGCGTGGCCGCACTTAACGCATTTCCATATACCTGTTGACACCCTCTTCACGGTGCCCACGCTGCCGCAGAAGGGGCACTGGTGATCGGCGTACCTCTTCTCGAGAACAGCCTTCACCCTCTTCCTGACGGTGGAGCCGTACCTGGCCCCATACCTTCCTGCTATTCCAACCACCTTAGTGTGGCTGTAGACCATTACTTGTCACCCTAGCCTGCCTGCTTGCCCAGCTGAAGGGCCTGGTCCAGCAATTTAAAGTAAATCTGTGAGGCCTTTCTCGAGACCTCTATGGCCCTTGAAAGCTCGCTCCTCGTGTAGCCTCCTATGCTGCTCTTCTGTGCCCCAACTACATTGCCCTCCTCGTCAAAGGCGAGGGTTAGCCTGGCGTCTGCTATAAGCTCCTCGTCAAGGTTAGGGTCAACAACTATATAGTCCCCTATCTTGGCCGTTGTGACTAAGACTACCCTCTTATTGAGCTTAAGCGGTGTTGTGAGCTTGTCTCTGTGAACTATCAGCTCGCCGGACTCCGTCTCCTCATACTCGGGCAGCTTAGTGTTCATCAGCGCCGCCATGACCCCTAACATGCTGGCGTCAAAGTAGTTACCATCGTAGTCCAGGACGTATACGTCTACCCATACGACCCAGGCCTTCTCGCCAGGCCTTATAACGAGCGACTTGAGGTCTATTGCCTTAGGGTCCCTTAGGCTCCTGTCTATGACCCTCGCCAGCTCTATAGCGTTCTCGTCAGGTGGGCCAGGCTCAAAGACAGGCGACGCCATCGGTACGAGCTCGGAGTTGACCTGAAGAACGCCTTCGTCAGGCGTGTCAGGGAAAGGCTTGCCAGGCTCTATCTTAATGCCTACCAGGACTTGGGTCTTCCCGAGCTTAACTAGAGCTGAGCCGTTAGCCTTCCCTATCACGCCTACCTCTATCGTTATGTTACGCGGGCTCACTAAGTCCCGCTGATCTGACCTCAGGCCCCTCTTCAGCATGCTGATAAGGCTCTCGCTCTTTACCCTGGAAACCACTGGAAGCCTGTAGGGCGTATAGCTCACTCTGCCTCCACCTCTATTGAGCCCTTTAAGGCCTCCTTCTCCTTCTCCACAATATAACTTATAGCTTTGAGCGCCATGTCTATCCCCCTCTGCATCTCGTCAATTGTCATAACGCCGTTGAGCTGGAACAGCGTTATAAGCCCTAGGTCAGGAGCTGCTGCCACGGGCATATCGGCGTCGCCGAAGTTGTCCTCTACCTCGTTTATATCAAGGACTATCACTCCGTCGACCTTGCCCACAGCCACCCCAGCCACGAGGCCCTTCATGGGGATCCCAGCGTCAGCCAGCGCCGCCGAGGCCGCGGTGACGCTCGCGGTCCTGGTGCCCCCGTCAGACTGAAGGACCTCTACATAGACTTCGATAGCTGTCCTGGGGAAGAGCTCTGATAGGACCACCGGCTCTAGGGCCTCTCGCACGACCTTTGACAGCTCTATCTCCCTCCTAGTCGGGGCTGGGCTCTTCCTCTCCTCGGTGGAGAAGGGCGCCATGTGATACCTCACGAACAGCGAGGCCCTGTCAGGCAGTATCGCGAACCTCTGCGGCGGCTCGCGGGGACCGTAGACGGCGGCTATGACCTTGGTCTTGCCGTAACTTACCAGGGCTGAGCCGTCAGCATTAGAGAGCACGCCAACCTTGATGTCCACAGGCCTCATCTCATCTGGTAGCCTGCCGTCCAGCCTCCTGCCCGTCTCGTCTATGAACCTCTCCGGTCTCTGCTTCACTCTAGACACCCCGGACCTTGCGCTCCTCCTCTATAAACTCCTTAATCCTCCTAGTAAGCCCTGCAAGGTGAGACTGCTCCTCTATCATCCTTATAGCCATAATCGCTATCTCCTGCAGAAGCTCGTTGGGACAGGTTATGTGAACTCTCCCGTTAACAGCGACGAAGAAGTCGCAGCCGGTGCTGCTCCTGAGAGTCTCGAGCATAGAGCCCTTCTTACCTATGATGCGCGGCACCTTGACAGGCTTCACCGTTACAACCGTACCCTCTACCACCCTGCCGAGACCCTTGTCCTGTACCGTGAGGACTGGGTCGCGGGTCCTGTCAAAGGCCACTATCTTGGCCTTAACGTAATCACCTATCTTGAGGTATGAGAAGGGGTCGTCAGGCACACGGCCACCCTGCTTGACGCCAAAGAAGTCCTGGACGCTCAGAACGCCCGTGTAAGGGGAATTTATGTCAAGGAACCAGTTAGCGGCCCCGTGAGAGGTGACAAGACCTATTACTATATCGCCTTCCTTAGGGAAGTAGAAGCCCTTAAGCGGTATGTAGTTGACTTCCTCCTGAGAGGCCTCGACAAGCCCAAGCACAGCGGCCCTCCTAACGCCCCCATAATCAAAGACGTAGATTCCCTCATTCTCATTAAGGCCCTCTATGACCTCGCCTGGCGCTACCAGGTACCTTCTTAGCGTCTGAGGCTTCTCGCTATTCACGCGCCGGTCACCTTCACATTAACGTGGGCCTGCCCCTTTGCAAGGCTTTGTATCTTATCTATGACCTCGAGTTGCAGCCCTGCCGGTATCTCAAGCTCAACCTTAAGGCTGCCGTCGTCAAGCCATGTGGTCTTCTTAACGTCACCAAGCCTCTTGATCTCGCCTATTGCGCGGCCCGCGTACGCAGCGGGTATTGTGGCCTCGATGAGGGCCCGGGCGACCTTTATTGGCATGACCGTGGCCATCCTCTTTATCGCCTCCAGGGCCTGGACCTCAACTGGCTTGAATGGATCAACGCCTATCCTAAGCTGCTCGAACAGAGTCTCTATCCTGGTCTCGGGTATAGGGGTCCCAGTCTTGGGGTCAACGGCGTTCCTAGCTATGTAAGTTATTATCTGCCTTCTCTTCGTCTCTATGATCTTCCTTCTCTCCTCCTCGGTCAGCTGTATCTGACCCTCCTTGAGTATCTTCTCCGCTATAGCGTTTATGTCCTCGGTCCCGAAGGCTTTCCTGAGGGCATCAGGGCTTGCCTTAAGGCCCTTCCTGACGTCCTTATAGACGGTGTCCGCCCAGAGGACCTCTGATATAGGTAAGTTACCGCCCTCCTTGTACCTGAAGGCCTCGTTAGGCTTCACGAGAATCTCGAACCGCTGCCCCTTTATCTCGATCCACGCGATAACGTATTCCTGTTTTTTCGGCACGCTCCTCCCCCTCAGAGGTGTGACTGACGTATGTTTATTCGCTAAGCGCTGCCTTAAGCGAGCTCGCCCTTGACCTCCTTTAGGTACTCGCTTATGGCCTCGGGCTTGACCTTTGTAAATGCCCTCTCCTTTACGTCAATGTACGCTACCTCGACGAGCTTGTCAAAAGAAGCTATCAGCTCTTCCTTCTTCTCCTCGCTTGAGGCCAGCCTCCCCTTGAACAGAGCAACTATAGAGGCCCTTATAGCGTCCTCCAGGCTCATGTCTTTCCTATAGACCTTCTCGAGGTAATTGTTAGCGGCGTCTCCCCCAAGGCCTATGGCGATCGCATAGTAGCTGAAGTACTGTCCTCCCGGCTCTGTCCTGAACAGCCTTGGACTTCCATCGGGGTCAACGCCACCGAATATCAGGGCGACGCCGAACGGCCTGACGCCGCCGTGCTGCGTGTAGAGCTGCTTGAGGTCAGCAACGGCCTTAGCCACGTACTCAGTGGAAGGCGGCTCGCCGTAGGTCAGCCTGTGCCTAACCGTGATGAGCCTCGCGTAGTCTATTAGGACGCGGCCATCACTTCCCATGCCCGCAAAGGTGACCCCTATGTGGTCATCGACCTTGTAGATCTTCTCTATGCCGTCAAGGTCCAGGAGCGGCATCATCTTCCTCTTCTCAGCAGCGAGAACTACGCCGCTCTCGACAACTATGCCCAAGCTTGTCCATCCCTTCCTGACCGCCTCAAAGGCGTACCTGACCTGATACAGCTCGCCGTCAGGCGAGAATATCGTTATCGCCCGATCGTACGCCGATGGAGGCGCTGCCATTGCCATGAAGCTCAGCCCCCTAACAAACGAGGCGGGCGCCCTTTTAAATGACTATCCAGGTCTGTCAGGCCAGGGCCCTAAGAAGCCATGGCCTGGCCCACTTGAGCTTCCTTGGGTTCCTCCTCAGGATAACAGCGTTCTTATAGCACTTGCTGCTGCAGAACCAGAGGACCTCGCCGCGCTCGGTAACGTACATCCTGCCTGTGCCCGGCTCTATAGGCCTTCCGCAGAAGGCACAGGTCATCTCCTTGGGCACGTGCCTTCCCCCTGTGCCCAGTGGGCCTTACCTATTAAGCGTTGCTCCGCCTCTCGGGCTCTATGTGAACTACCAGGTCCACGTTATACTTAGACTTGGCGACCCTCTCTAGCCTATCAGCGACCGCGTGGGCCTCCTCAACGCTCTCCCCTGACGGCACTGATATCACGGCGTAACCTGACACCTGGGACCCCGCTATCGTCCTCAGCCTGAGGTCCTTCACCTTAACTCCCATGAGCTCAAAGTCCCTCTTGAGGCCCTCAACTACCTCGGGCGGGGGCGAGGGAAGGGACAGCTCGCGTAGGACGTCCCTTGTGTTCATGGCTACCTGGTAAGCCAGGTAAGCCAGTAAGGACGCAGCCCCAGCCCTGTCTATCATGTAACTATACTCGTGAGCCAGAGGGGTCAGGGCTAAAGCTATGACGCTCTCGGCTATCTCGCTCGTAGTGAGGTTCGCATAGACCTCCAGCCCCCTGCCCACCCTTCTGGCTACGAGCACTGAGAGCGTGTAGAGCGCCAGTACGCCTGCTGGCACCGTCCAGGCGTAGCCCGCGACTCTGTAGGGCGTAGGGTTAGCTACCTCGTCCACGCCGAGGCCCATGATGAACGCGTAAACCACGAGCGTGAAGACCGCTGAGCTAAAGCTGTAGCCGGCGTGACCCAGCGGGTGGTCGGCGTCAGGCGGCTTGAGGGTCTCGCGGTAGAACCAGAGGCCCGCTATTGCCGTGACCAGGTTGGCGACGCACGTAAGCCCGTTAAGGGTCAGCAGCCTGCTGCTGAAGATTATACCCCCGGCCAGGTTAGCGACAGAAGCTATGGCGGCCGCTAACACCGTTAGCCTGGCCAGCCTGCCCATGTCTTCAGTCGCCAAGTTTGACCCCTATCGGTTTTCCGATATTAGGGGCTTAAATCTCGTTTAGCAACCCAAGGACGCTAGGCCTGAAAAAGCCTAATGATATTAGGTGGGCCTAAGTTAAGCCTTAGGCTTCTTAAAGAACGCCACGTATATGAACGCCACCAGGACTACTATCATTATGGCCATCATGAACGACGTGAAGAACTGGGCGAAGGGCGCCGCCGCGAGGCTGTTGTAGTTGGTCAGGTTGTTATAGGTGGCTATCAGCTGGCCCCAGGGCTGTGGCAGGCTCAGCGCCTGCTGCGTGGTGAGCGACGCTATGAACCGCGGGAACTGTGAGAAGGCGTTCAACATCTCCCCGGCCTCTATACCTCCGAGCGCCGTCGCGGCCCCTATTATCAGGGCTGCAGCGCTCCCCTTTGAGACAGGTGACCCCCTAAGGCCCAGGTAGAGGACGTAAACTATGGCCAGGAACTGCGCGGCCACCATGGCCAGGTGAAGCACGAATATCCAGGTGAAGTCATAATGTGGCCCGCTGGACAGCGCCACTCCGAAGCCTACCATTATGTTGTCAAACTTGTATGGCACACCTATCAGGGTGACCAGGTAGGAGAACATCAATGGAACCATCAGGAGGAGCCCTATTAGTGACGGTATCAGGAACTTCCTGATAGAGGCCTCGAAGTACTGCCTCTCCGACTCAGGGTTCCTGAGGTAGGCTATGCCAAAGCCGCCCATTATGGCTATCATGGTTGCGGTAATAGCGCCCACTATGCTTGAGATGTAGAGGGGCCAGAACGTGGGGTTTGAGTAAGCCTCGACAACGTTAAGCGTTGGAGTGACGTTACCCGTTGGCCCGCCCGTGACAAACGTGAGGCCCACGGGCTCGTTGAGGAAGGCGAAGACTCCCCTGAACCCAAAAGGTATCATTAGGGCTGAGGCGGCCAGGAGGATCCCAATTATGTTATGCGTCCTCGGGCTCCACCTGTCCCACCCGTACCAGTACGCCACCAGCGAGAAGAAGTTGAGGCCGACGAAGGCTATGGCTATGGCGAACGGCACTATGTCTAAGGTTCCTAGGATAAGGGTGGCGAAGGGGTAGTATGAGAACAGGAACACCGTGAACGCCGTCCCGAAGACGCCAGCTATGGCGTAGGTTACGGCGTAGTACCTCATCAGCCTCCTGGCCATGTTGACCGTTAGCTGGTCCCCCCTCCTCGTGCCCAGGTACTTGAGCAGGGGCACCATGACTGCGAGGCCTATGACTAGGTTCACCATAACTATATGTATGCCGAAGTTAAAGGCGAGCCAGAACACCGAGCTGTAGAACGTCATTCAGATCACCTCCTACACGACCTCCTCAAGCCTCTCGGCCCTCGAAGGGACCCAGAGGAACCTGTAGACGGTGTAGATCAACGCTAGGCCCAGCAGCACATAGAACACGCTGTACAGAGCCACCCCCCAGGCCGGCGGCTGGTTAACTGTCACCGTGTCGCTCAGCGTCATGATGCCGTAGACCACCCACGGCAACCTGCCGATCTCCCTCGTGGCCCAGCCCATGTAGCTCGCGAACTGCGCCAGGACGGCGGCAGGTATGAGGAGGTACATCCAGACCCTGTGAACCCTTGAGGCCCTGCCAGCCGCTACGTAGCCTGTCAGTATCAGGGCGTAGATGCCCAGGGCTACGCCGATTGTGACCATCGCGTAGTAAGTGTAGTCAACTATCAGCGGCGGCAGGTAAGTTGAGGTGCCGGGGACCCCGAGGCTTGACGATATGTTGCCCCAGCTGCTGTAATGCCCTAGCAGGTAGCCGTAGTTGGGCAGATAGGCGTTCAGCGTCCCATAGGCCAACAGCTTCTCAATAGCGGATGTGTGGAGGAGCTCTGCAACCGATGTGAAGCCTGGGGCTCCAAGGCCCTCCATGGCGGCGAACTTCTCAGGCTGGTACTTGGCCACGGTGACGCCCATCTCGTGACCAGCTATGAGGCCCTCGTAGGCTATCACTATGAGGGAGAACACGACAGCGAACTTGAAGCCCTTTTCAAGGTACTTCCTGTACCTCTCGTCCTTAGCGCTCATGAGCCTCGTCCCAAAGGCCGCCATCACTGTGAACCCTGAGACCGTGAGCCCTGCGCCTATTGCGTGCATTAACGATGGCGCGAAGTCGGGCGACTGGAAGAGGTAGGTGTACATGTTGTAGTACTTAACGGTGGTGTCGAGTATAGCGTTCAGAACCGCCAGCACAGGCGTTGAGGCCAGCCCTGGGTCGCTGAGGGCCCCCGACTTAAGGACAAGCCTCAGGACGCTCTGGTTCAGCGTGTAGCCTTCGAATGACTCGTAGACCAGCCTGTCAACTATTGTAACTGGCGCGTAGGCCAGCACTGCGTTGCTCGTAGTTCCCTTTATCTGGACGCCAAGGGCCTGCAGGGTCGTGACGTTGAGAAGGGAGGCTATTGAGGTGGGTATGGCGACAAGGATCTTGGGGTAGCCCTCAGCATAGAGCCACTGGCCCGTGTACGGGTTGTAGTCGGGCACCAGGCCCGTGGGCACCTGCATATAGGAGTTGGCAGCTATTATCATGGCGCCTGAGTACCAGGGGCCTATGAAGGCGAAGAACGTAAGCACGGCCCTGGCGGCCGGGGAGAGCCTGTCCCAGCCGTACCACAGCATGTAGATTACAAGCACCTCCATTATGAAGGCGAAGACCTCTGCGTACATGGGGAAGTAGAGCCACTTGCCGACGGCAGCCAGCACCTTGGGCCACACAGTTATCAACCCGAACTCAACCAGCGTGCCCGTGGCGGCGCCGACGGCGAAGACTATGGCTGTGCCCTTGATGAGGACCTTAGCTATCCTCATCCAGTCATTGTCCTTCGTCTTGAAGTATATAAGCTCGGCTATGAAGGCCATGAAGGGCAGGCCCAGCACGTACTGAAGTATGCCCCAGTGAAGACCTATGCCGATTATTGATAATGCCCTGACCCCCCAGAAGCCGTAATTAACGAGCTGGGACCATACGTTCAGGGGGCTCACCTAGGATAATAGCTTATCAAGACGCCTATATTTAAAGTAAGGGGTTTCGTTTCTAGAGCGTTATTCCATCAAAATCAATATTATCACTACAACATAACATATTATTTATTTATCTTATCTACAATTTCTGATTACCACTAAAATGCTTCCTGGCTCCCAGCCAGCGATTCGAGCCACCTGTTGAGCGCCCCGGTAAACGACACCAGAACCGCGGCGGCCCTAGCCGTATCGTCAAGCATTTTGTCAGGGCTCACGAGCCAGCCTAGGCAGTCAGCGAAGAGGTTCAGGTCTCCTCTATCGGCTTCAAAATTCCCTGTCACCAGCGCCTTGGCAGCAGCGCCGAGAAGCCTCCCGACCCTCTCATCGCCGAGGCAGTCCACCAGGTCGGCCGCGTCCGTCATGGGGTAGCCCGTGTAGAGCGCCACGCCCTCTGCGTGCTCCCTTAGGCCTGCGGCGCTGATGAGCTCATCATATATAATTGAGGCCAGGAGAGAGAGCTGCACCGCCACGCTGCCCCTCTGAGACCCAGCTATGAATATGAGCCTTGTCACCTCCTTTGCCATCTCCTGAAGGCCCTCAGCGCTAATTCCCCTTAGGCCAAGCCCTGGCTCGGTCCCTACCTCAGCTGACAAGCAGTAACACCAGAAGCGACGTTAGGCGCCCTCGGTAAATTGGAGTCTGAGGACCGCCAGAGAGGCTAACCCCTCAATACCCCCTCCCTCCCCGATGTCAATAGTGTCCACTGGAAGTTTCAGCAGCGTCAGCTGGACTAGGAGTCCTCATCGGACCCCCTTGGCAGTCCGGGTTCTACTCATCATCCTAAGCAAGAGGGGCGTTGGGAAGTTAAAAGGCGCTCACTGCTCCTCGTACACCCTAATTGTGACTTCAACCTTTACCTTCTCGCTAGAGAAGGGCGGTACCCCCTCGCCCAGGTCGACAGCGAAGCTCACGGGGTTCCCCAGGTCATCTGTGAAGCGGACCTCGACGACATAGGTCTGCTTGGGCCCTCCCCCTTCAAACATCTTCATCACTGACTCGTAGAGCCTGGAGAGAGCCATCTGAAGCGCCACCGGGCTTGAGAAGTCCTCAGGCCTAAGGCTGACCATCGCGATGTTCTTGAACGCCTTGCCGACCTTTCCCTCCGCCCTGAACGTCCTGGTGAACTCTATCCTCTCCTCAGAGCTCATATTAATGCACCACGCTGTACGAGCTGGCGGAGGATAAAAGAGTACTGGAACGCCCCGGACTCATCTTAACGCATTTAACTTATCTGCGGCCAGGCGAGCTGGCAAAGGCTGGTGCCCTGAGTTGCCCTTGCCCGCTGATCTTGCGGAGAGGCTGAGCAGGCAGGCTGAGAGGCTGAAGTCTATAGAAGCCAAGTGGCAGAGGGTATGGGAGGAGGCCAAGGTCTACGAGGCTGACGCGTCCCCAGGCAGGCCGAAGTTCTTCGTCACCTTCCCCTTCCCTTACATGAACGGCCTGCCCCACTTAGGAAGCGCCTTCACAATACTCAGAGTTGACGTAGTAGCCAGGTATAAAAGAATGAGGGGGTTTAATGTCCTCTTCCCTCAGGGCTGGCACGCCACAGGAGGACCGATAGTGGCCTCTGCCAGGAGGCTGGCTGAGGGCGACCAGAGGGTTCTGTCTGAGCTCAAGGCCATGGGGGTTCCTGACGAAATTATTGACAAGTTCAAGGACCCGGCCACCTGGGTCTTCCACTTCACGGCCGAGTGGGAGAAGGACCTGAGGAGATATGGTCTCAGCATAGACTGGAGGAGGAAGTTCTTCACCACGTCGCTTAACCCCTACTTCAGCAAGTTCGTTGAGTGGCAGTACCTCAGGCTGAAGGAGAAGGGCTTTGTGAGAAGGGGAAGCCACCCAGTGGTCTGGTGCCCAAAGGAGAGGAAGGTGGTCGGCGATCACGACAGGCCTGACGAGTACGTTGGCATAGGGCCTGTGGACGCCACTATAATACTCTTTAAGGTGAAGGATGACGACATTAGCCTTGCCGCCCTGACCTACAGGCCTGAGACTATATTTGGGGTTACGAACGTATGGGTGAGACCTGACGCTACGTACAAGGTGGTATTCCTTGACGGGAAGAAGGTCGTAATGAATGACTATATGGCTGAGGAGCTCGCTGATCAGAAGCACCGCGTCGAGGTCATAGGCGAGGTTGAGGGCTCCGCGCTCATAGGCAAGTACGTCATAAACCCCGTGAATGGAGAGGAGGTGCCAGTCCTTCCAGCGTCCTTCGTGGTACCCGATGAGGGCACGGGAATAGTCATGAGCGTGCCAGCCCATGCCCCCTATGATTATCAGGCCCTGGCGGATCTCAGGAAGGCCTCCCCCGAGGAGCTGAGCAAGGCAGGGCTTAACAGCGACCTAGTCAAAGCGATCAGGCCAATAAAGATAATCGAAGTGCCTGACATAAAGGGCTTCCCAGCCGAGGAAATGGTCAGGCATTACAGGGTTAAGAGCCAGGACGACAGGGAAGCGCTGGACAGGGCCACAAAGGACCTCTACTCCAAGGAGTTCTACATGGGTGTAATGAGTAAGGGCACGGGCAAGTATGAAGGAATTAAGGTCATGAGCGCCAGGCCCATGGTGGAGGAGGAGCTGAAGAGCTTAGGCGCCGCCCTGAAGGTGTTCACGCTGCCCTCCAAAGTCTACTGCAGGTGCGGCGCTAGGACGCATGTTAAGTTCGTTGAGGACCAGTGGTTCCTAACGTACAGCGATCAGGGGTGGAAGGAGAAGGTTAGGGAGGCCATAGACTCCATGCGCTTCTACCCGCCCCAGCTCAAGGAGGAGTTCCTAAGGCTAGCTGACTGGCTGAGGGACTGGGCCTTCACCCATCAGAACGAGCTCGGCACGCCGCTGCCCTGGGACCCGCAGTGGGTGATCGAGAGCCTGAGCGACTCAACGATCTACATGGCCTACTACACCATATCACATCTGATTCAGGGCAAGGCCAACCCTGACCAGCTAAAGCCCGAGTTCTTCGACTACGTCTTCCTTGGCTATGGAGACCCTGACTACGTCTCTAAGGTCACAGGCATAAGTAAGGACCTCATAGAGCAGGCCAGAGAGGAGTTCACGTACTGGTACCCCGTTGACCTAAGGATAAGCGGCAAGGACCTCATGCAGAACCACCTCCTGTTCTACATCTATCATCACGTCGCAATATTTGATAAGAGCTACTGGCCAAGAGGCATTGGCATAAACGGCTGGGTCCTGATAAACGGCGAGAAGATGAGCAAGCATAAGGGCAACTTCATAACGCTAAGGGAAGCCCTTAACGTAGCTGGCGCTGACGCCACGAGGGCCACGGAGATATTGGCGGGCGCTGACGGCGGCCTGGACGACGCCAACTTCAACCTGAAGGACCTGGAGAACGCCGTGAATGACCTGCTGGGCTGGATCGACACGGCCTTAAGCATATATGACAAGGGCAGGGACAGCAGGCTTGCCGTGGACGACTGGTTCGAAAGCAAGCTCAACAGCTTCATTAAGGACGTAACTGATGATATGGAGCACCTAAGGTTAAAGTCAGCGTTCGTTAAGGCCTTCTACGGGCTTCAGAACGCCTTCAAGTGGTACGTGAGGCGCGCGGGCACCCCAAACAGGGAGCTGACTAGGAGGTTTGTCGAGACCCTCACTTTACTCTCAGCGCCTTTCATACCTCATGTAGCGGAGGAGGTCTGGCACGGCATAGGCAAGGAGGGCCTTGTGGTGACTCAGGAGTGGCCCAGGGTTGATGAAAGCAAGATAAGGGCTGAAGTCGAGAGGAGCGAGGAGATAGTTGAGAGCGTTTACAATGACATAAAAGAGGTGTTGACCCTGCTCGGCGGCGGGAAGTCCATTACAATAATCGTGGCGGCGCCCTGGAAGTACTCGGTTGTAGCGGATATGGCGGTCCTGGTATCCCAGGGTCTCAGCCTCAGGGACGCGGCCAAAGCCGTCATGGGAAAGGACTACGGGGTTCCTAAGGAGGCCTTGGCCAAGGTGACCCAGGCCGTAGCCAGGTCGCCCAAGGTGCTAGACCTCCTAGTCGAGAGGGACCTCGAGCACAGGGCCCTTAAGGAGGCCACGGAGTTCTTCTCTAAGGAGTTCGGATTGCCTGTCAGGGTTGAGCTCGAGGAGGAGTCCCGCCTGCCGAGGAAGGACCTATCGCTGCCCGGAAAGCCCGCCATATATGTTGAGAGGTGACAGCCTTTGAAGCTCCCCGAAATGATATATTCAGCCTATTCATTAGCGAGAAGCGGCTGGATGTTAAGAGGAGTCCCTTCCTCGCTTGCTGAGACGGTGGCTGAGCACTCCTACGCTGCCGCCCTCATAGCGGCCGAGGTCGCCCAAAGGGTTGGCGCTGACCCCTACGAGGCGGCGCTTATAGCGCTAGTTCACGACTTAGCCGAGACCAAGGTCGGTGATATAGCTAAGGTGGCTGGTATACCGGAGGCCAAAAAGGTCGCTGAAGAGGCAGCGCTGGCCTCGTTAGAAGTCAGCAACCTGATAAAGTCGCTGATCATGGAGTTCAATGAGGGGAGAGGTCCAGAGGCCGTCGTGGCCAAGGCTTCCGACTTAGCCGCAACCATAATTATAAGCAGATATTATGAGAGAATGGGCTTTAACGTCAAGGAGATAGAAGAGAACTCAAGGACAGAGCTTGAGGCCTTAGCGTCATCCTCGGGCCTTGGTGAGCGACTCCTTAATGCCCTCCGTGAGCTAGGCGTAATATGAGGGCGACCTCTTGACTTCAATAGGCATAGTGTCCCTTGGCTACTCGACCACGGAGGCCCTGCCCCTTTACCATTACCTGTCAGGAGGCAGCCTGCTAAGGGTGATAGTGCTCTCTGAGCCTCTATCAAGTGCCAGCCTGAGCGGTTGCGAGCACTTTGACGTAATAAATGACGTCTATGTGCCTTCCCTTACAGGTCCCTCTCTGAAGCAGGCGACGCCGCAGCAGCTAGCTGAGCTGGCAAGGGCCTGGGGCGTTGACGGTATAGTGCTTGAAGGCTACGCCATAAGTCATGTGGAAGGCTTCATAGCTGAGCTGAAGGGCCTGGGCATACGTGTTGGCGTCAGGACTAATATGGGCAAGGCGCCAAAGAACGCTGACTTCCTGCTGCTTGACGCCCTTGGCACGTGCAGCGAGCCGCAGGAGGTCCCAGGCATTGAAGTTCACAGGCTGCTGAGGGACTTGAGGTCAGCTGGCTCATGGGTAGAGGTCGCCGGCTACCTAAAGGAGCCTGTACCCGAGAGGGTCCTCGGCCTCACGTCTGTAACTGCCAATAACGAAGTCCCGCTTCACCTGTTCTTGCTTGAACATAAGGGGGGAGGGCCTGTGAGGGACGCATATAACAGGCTAAGACAGGTGAACCCATTCACATATGTCCACGTGTCGCTCTACTCGGAGCTTACCACCTACTGCCCTCACTGCGGAAGCCCCATCGCCTACAGGGAGGAGAACGTGCTTAAGGACCTGGCCCTGGGCCCCTCTAATACGTGTTGGAGATGCGGTTATCCCTTGCCCTTCACGCATGTAGTAGCGAAGAAAACCCCTGACCGCGTAATACGGTTGTCGGGGAGAGGTACCAGGTGGTATGACCCCAGAGCGGTGATGAGAATTTGAGCAAAGAGAGCGGAGCCCCCTATTACGTCCGTGAGGCCAAGTTCTGGGTTCCACTGCCTGACAGACCGGGCTGGGTCAGGTGTGACCTCTGTCACAGGAGGTGTCTCATAGCCCCTAACAAGTGGGGGGTCTGCGGCGTCAGGAAGAACGTCGATGGAAGGCTTTACACTTATGTTTATGGTCTTCTCACGGCGTATAACCTTGACCCAATAGAGAAGAAGCCCCTTGATCACTTCTACCCTGGCAGCGCGGTTCTGAGCATATCAACGGTTGGGTGCAACTTCTACTGCCAGTTCTGCCAGAACTGGGAGATCAGCCAGAGCAGACTTGAAAAGGGGCTTTATGGCGAGGTCAGGACGCCTGAGCAGGTCGTGGCTGACGCTAAGATGGTCGACGCCGACGGCATTTCATATACTTATAATGAGCCGACCATCATGTACGAGTTCATGTACGACACCGCTGTCCTCGCCAAGAAGGAGGGGCTCTTTAACACGATGGTGACTAACGGGTACATGACGCCAGAGGCCGTTGATGATATAGCTCCTTACATGGACGCCGCCACTGTTGACTTTAAGGGAGCTGGCAACACGGACGTCTACAGAAGGCTCATGGCGGTCCCCGACCCCGAGCCCATATTTGAGACGCTTAAGGCCATGAAGGAGAAGGGCATCTGGATAGAGATCACTAACCTCGTAATACCGAAGTACGGTGATCGCGAGGAGGACGTGAGGAAGTTGGCCCGCTGGATAGTTGACAACCTGGGGGACAGGGTGCCGTTCCATCTGCTCAGGTTCTACCCCCAGTATAAGCTGGTTGACCTAGAGGCAACCCCTGTTAAGACGCTTGAAAGGTTAGCCAAGGCCGCCAAGGAGGAGGGCCTCAAGTACGTCTATATAGGCAACGTGCCTGGGCACCCGCTTGAGCATACTTACTGTCCTAACTGCGGTTACCCCGTCATAGAGAGGTACGGCTTCTACATAACTAAGTGGAGGCTCACAAAGGACGGCAGGTGCCCAAGGTGCGGCGCTAAGATCGACATTAAGGGTGAGTTCAGGGGCAAGTCAATGGAGCCTCTGCCCCTGTTATGACGTGACTTTACCTAGGCTGAGCTAATGAGCGAGACCAAAGTAATATTAGGCCTGGTAGGCTATACGGTTTGATGCCCAGGAAATGCAGGGTGTAACGCCTTGAGGTTCTGCCCGGTATGCGGCGGCGTGATGGTCCCCATAAAGAGGAAAGGCAGCAAGGTAGTCCTCAGGTGTACCAGGTGCGGCTACGAGATGGAGGTTGACGCGAGCCTAGTCAAGGAGTACACAGCTACCAGCAAGTCAGGACAGAAGGTCCTCACGACTAAGGTGGTGAGCAAGGAGGTCAAGGTAGACACGGAGGAGAACAAGGCCGAGCTGGAGCAGGCAAAGGAGGACTACTACGAACTTGTACTAGATGAAATGGGCGAGTATGGGGAGCAGAGCCCGCCTTAGGCTTCAGCGGGCGTTGAACCTCTCTATATCGTTGGACGCCTCCTCCAGGTCCTTGTAGGTGTCGACGCTCTTCCAGTAGTACTTGTTCAGGTCATACTTAACCGCTACTAGCTTGCCCTCCTTGGCGAGGGCTGGGAACGTGACGGTCTCCAGGTCGCCCTTCTCAGGCAGGTACTCTTCCACCTCTGGCCTGAAGGCGTAGATGCCGGCGTTTATCCAGTACTCCCCAATGATAGGCTTCTCCCTGAAGCTCTTAACGAAGTCATCGTTGCTTACCTCAACAATTCCATAGGGGCTCCTGAGCTGGACTAGCGCTAAGGCGCCTATGACGCCTGGCCTCTCGAGCGCCTTAAGCAGAGCGGTAGGGTCCACGTTAGTTATTATGTCACCATTTACTACAAGGAAGTCGCTTCTCCCCCTGTACAGAAGCCTGGCGTTCCTGACAGCGCCTCCGGTGCCTAGCGGCTCGTCCTCCACTACATATGATATTGAGACCCCGAACCTTGAGCCGCTTCCCAGGGCCTCTATGAGCCTCTCCTTACGGTAGCCAGCCAGGACAACGAAGTCCGTTATACCATGTCTCTTGAGCCACTCTATCTGATGTAGAATTATAGGCTTCCCAGCGACCTCAACTAACGGCTTTGGCCTGTCATCAGTGAGGGGCCTGAGCCTCTTCCCATAGCCTCCCGCAAGTATAAGGGCTAGGGTCAACTTCGCCACCATTAACTCATGCTGGTGCCGCCGGGGGGACTTGAACCCCCGACCACCCGGTCTTCAGCCGGGCGCTCTCCCGCTGAGCTACGGCGGCACCGCTATGCTAACTACGAGACGGAATTTTATAAACGTTAAGACAATGACCCCTAAAGTAAGGGATTCCAATCAATTTCAAGCCTGAGGCCCTCTTCCCTTAAGTAAAGGGTTGGAACGCCAAGCCTGCGGACTGACCTCCGTAAGTTCTTGTCGTTAGTAGCCACTACAACCCTGTCGCCATTCTGCACCAACTCCTTTGCTAAGGTCAAGATAGACTCATCGGCGCTGCCCGCTTTAACGCGCAGGACCTGAACCCCAAGCCTTTCTAACAGCTTAAGCGCGAACCCGGCCTCCCTCGCTAATAGGTCTCCCCCCTTTGACATCGCCTCAAGCTCCTTCATTACGGCATCTGTAGTGATTAGTTCATAACTTGCGTTGATCGCATCATTAAGGCTTGAGGGGGCTATGACCCCTTGTGCCATCGTTAGAAGGAAATTAGTGTCAACCACGACCTTAACCTTCACGCCTTAACTAGCCCCCAGCCTATCAGTCTCCACCTGCCCCCTATGCGTCTGCTTATCGCTACCCTCATGTCATTCCAGGCCACCACAGGCCTCCTTAACTTTACCTCGAACCTCTCCCTCGAAGCGGATGCCACGTCGCCCATGGTCAGCGCCGGTCCGACGGCGAGCAGCAGCGGTTCACCCCTGCTTATAGGCTCGACCTTCACAGCCTCCTTAGTTCCAACCACGGTCTCGAACAGCGTATGCTCGATGACAAGCTCGTCCATCATGTCAGGCATTCTATCTGGGTGTCCAGCCACGCTGCCAGCTAGGTTATCAGCCTTGGTGAGCGAGGGGTCCAGCTTCGTTCCAACGGCTACCAGCCCTCCTGGCCTGGCCTCCTCAACCTCAGTCTTTCCGAACCTAAGGCTGGTCACGGTCGTGAGAAGGGGCTTATACTTTACCTTGCCCCCCTCTTTGACCTGGATTCCTGGCCTTATCTCTATTTCATCGCCTACCCTGAGGGTACCCTTTAAGATGGACCCCCCTATTACACCCCCTACGAGCTCGGCTGGCCTCGTGCCAGGCTTATTTACGTCGAAGCTCCTTATTACGTACATTATGAGCGAACCCGAGAGGTCCCTCTCGGGCGTTGGGATGAACCTCTGTATGGCGGCCGCCAAGGCGTCTATGTTAACCCTCTTCAGGGCGCTGACAGGGATTATCGGCGCATCTTCGGCCCACGTCGAGCTCAGGAACCTCTTTATCTCCTTGTAGCTCTCCCTAGCCCTCTCAGGGCTGACGACGTCGACCTTGTTCTGTACAACTATTAGGTTCTTGATCCCAAGTATCGTGAGCGCCAGGAAGTGCTCCTTGGTCTGAGGCTGAGGCGCGGGCTCGTTAGCCGCCACAACAAGTATGGCCCCGTCCATGAGGGCGGCCCCTGAGAGCATGGTTGCCATCAATATCTCATGGCCTGGCGCGTCTACGAATGAGACCCGCCTGACAAGACTTGGCTTAGCGCCTGGGTTGCACTCACATACGGGCTCTACGGAGTACCTTTCAGGGAAGTCGCAGCCCTCGCACTCCCATATCTCGCCATCGGCGTAGCCCAGCTTTATTGTCATCCCTCTCTTGACCTCCTCGCTGTACCTCATGGTCCATATGCCCGTCAGGGCCTGCACGAGGGTTGTCTTACCGTGATCCACGTGACCAACCACGCCTATATTGACCTCAGGCTGCACCTGCTCTGGCTTGGCCAAGACCCGTCCCCTTCAGAAGGGTTCTGACCCCTATTTAACTGAGCGAAAAGGCTAGGACGCGTTCGGGGCGAGCTCCTTCATCTCTGGGTAGACAACCATCACGTTTAGCTGAGCCAGCGCGGTCTTACGCCTTTCAGCCCTTGGGTCAGGAACTCTTCTGCCCCTGACGGTCTTCTTCCTCCTCTCACCGTCCCTGGTAGGGTGGAAGCCTGGCGGTCCGCTCAGCAGGACCTTCCTCCTGGTGGAGCCAGGGACGCCGGGGTGCATTGGGAAGCCTGAAGCGTCAGTCCCACCGGTGATCCTTAACGTGACCCCAGGCATCCCAATTATCGTCCCGTCAAACTCGTCACCTATCTCAAGGCCTGCCAGCCTGATAGCTATTTCATCAGGTACCGCTATCTGCCAGGCCTTCGTCTTATAGATAACGCCCTCGACCTCCTGACCTCCTGAGATCTCGGCCAGCAGCTTGCTGTGAACCCACAGCTCCCCTTCCGGCACTGACTGGTCAGGTATGACCTTAAGCGGCACGTTGACCTTGGACCCTTCCATCCTGACCGATAAAGTTACGACGCCCACGGAACCTAACGAGAGCTTTTCGACCAACGCCGGTGAAAGCTTGGCCAGGGGCAGCTCGTAACGCTCCTGCTCCTTCGTCTTCTTCATGGTGTCCTTGTACTCGAGGCTCTCGTCGTCAACCCCTTTGACCTTAACCTTGAGCTGCAGCTTGCCGCCCGTTGGATCCGAGATCACTATCCTTAACGGCGGCCTCTCCTCTCTTCTTGGCATCTTCTCCCCCTTAGCCTTAACCAGGCTTCATCAGCAAGTTTTTAAGCTTATGATGAGCTTAACTCCCTGAGGTACCTTATGGCAAGCGGCAATATCTCAACGCCTTTCCTTAGGAGCCCTAACCTGCCTCCTGAGCAGCTCCTTTCGTCAAACTTTCCAGGTCCTTTGCCCAGCTGAGGGTTTGAGAGCATTATGGGCACAGGGTCGTCGCTGTGGCTCTTTAAGGTCCACGGGGTTGCGTGATCTGATGTGACTATGAATAACACCTCGTCCCTGCTCACCCTTGAGAGGAGCCTCGAGAAGAAGTGCCTGTCGATGAGCTCTATCGCCGCTACCTTAGCCTCCAAGTTTCCATCATGGCCTGGCTCGTCAGGACCCTTGAGGTGAACGTAGAAGGCGTCGAACTTGTCAAGGTTATCGGCGACTAGGTCAGCCTCCTCGACCAATATCTGCTCCTTCGTCTTACCCTCCACTTCATAGTGAAGGTCTGTGAGGCCCAGCGCCTTTGCTATGCCCCGCTCTACCGGCATCTCGGTGACGCTGGCGAACCTGAGGCCGAAGAGAGAAGTTATTGGCGGAGCCGCTGGCAACCTATCCCCAGCGTCGCGGGCCAAGATGGCGTTTGCTGGCAACAGCCCCTTAGAGGTCCTCTGCTGGTTAACCGGGTGGGAGCTCAGCACATCAATGGCCTTGCGCGTGAACTCGTTTAAGAGCTGAGCCGCCTTGACGGCACCGGGGTCCCTTTCGTCAAGGGGCTTGCTCAGCTGCACGTATGGCTCAAAGGAAGCCCTTGCCTTACTGATGAGGCCTACCCTCTCATAGGCGGGGTCTGTGTTAGTTATGTTGGCGCTTAGCTTGACGTCCCTGTGCGAGAGCACGAGGACGCCCCTATGGCCTACTGTTGGTATGAACCTGGCCTCACCCAGCCCATTATCAAGCTTCATACCGTCAACGGCCCTGGCCAACTCCAGGGCCTCAGACTTCGTGACGCCTCTGCCAGCCCTTCTATCTAATATGCGGTAAGTCTTTGGGTCCACGGTTGCAAAGTTAGCGCGAATCGCTACCTGTCCCTCCTTAAAGTCGACCCCGGCCCCCAACGCCTCGAGAGGGCCTCTGCCCGTATAGTACTTCTCTGGATCGTAGCCCAGTATGCTTATGACCGCCTCGTCGCTTTCAGGCGCTACCCCCTGAGAGACTGTGTAAACCAGGCCGCAATGGGCTGTCGTGGCTAACAGGTCTATGTTGGGCTTGAAGGCCGTTGCCAGAGAGCTCTTAACGGGATTAGACCCATCGGCCGCGCCGTCCAAGACTACGTAGATTAGCTTCAAAGCAAGACCCTGTTACGCTCCGTCCTCAGCTGATTATAAGGTTACCACTAGCCCTCAGAACCCTTTAAGGCCCTAATCGAGGCCAGGGACGCCCTTAAGTTAATCAGCAGGTCATCAATGGTGTTCCTGGCCGTTAGGACTCTCCTCGGGTCGTCACATTCCTTGACCCTGACCTCACAGATAACCAAGCCCCTCTCTTGCTGGCAGGTTGCCGTAACGCCCTTGGGCGTAAGCTTGTTGTCAACGTTTAGCGAGCTAACTACAGAGAAGGCAGTCGCAGGATCGCCTACCTCTACCCTTACCTCTATCACGCACTCTTCTTGGGGATCCATATAAAGGGTCCCTCGTACTCCACGTCCTCCTGCGAGACAAGCCTGAGAAGCCCAGAGGCGCCTAAGGCCTCGCTGGCCTGAATCATTGAAGCCCTAAGCCCCCTATCGTCCTCGTAAGTCAGCAACAGCTGCTCGCCCTGAACTGCTCCGACAAGCTTCAGGGCCCGCCACAGGAGGTAAAGGGGTGGCGCGAAGTCGGACTTGACGCTGTAAACCTTAACCCCTGAGAACGTGCCCCTGTCCATCAGCTTAGAATCCTCCAGGAGGCCTGAGAGCCTCTCAGCCACTAGGGGCAGGCTGGCCACTGCCTGAGGGTACTCCTCCTCATAAGACAGAACGAGCGCAGCAGCTAGGCCTAAACCCCCTAGGTCGAGTGACAGCTCGAGAAGGCCTAGGGCCTCCCTAGGATCAGTTATAATGAGCTTCTCTGACGCCACGTAGATGCCGCCCACGAAGTCGACCACTTCGTACTGCCTCCTAAGCTTGTCCCTTATGGCCATAAGAACTGCCTTGGCGATAGCGCTGACCTCGTCCTCGCTTGCCTCTGAGGCCTTCTTCTCAGCCAGCTTTGATAGGCCGCTGGCCTCGATAACCTTGACACAGCTCTGCCTCGGGCCTATCAGCGACTGGAACAGCGGGTCCAGGGTTATGCTAAGCGAATCGCAGAGACCAAGCACGTGAGGCCTGTAAGACTTGACGTAGGTGACCATGTAAAGGGATACAGTCTCATCGTCAACCAGGGTGTCAGCATATATTTTATCGAGCCCTGAGAACTTGCCCATTTTGTCAACATATTTGCTGGCATAAGAGGAGGCTAGGGCAAGTACCTTGTACTCGGGGCTCAAGGCGCCCTCGCCCGTGGCCCTGATAATCATAGCCGTAGAGGCTCCTAGGCTCCCGTCAACGCTCACATAGGTTGCGTTCAAAGGTGGAGGCTCAGCTATAGAGCCTCCGAGGGCCAGGAGAACATCCTTATCATTTTCATTATTATAATTTAATGAATTAAAGCCCAGTAAGATCGTTGGGTCGTCGACTCTAACCGGAGGACGCGGAGATATTGACACAGAGGCCGTGAGGCCAAGCCTATAAAGGTATGAAAATACGAGGGTTGCCGCTACCAGTGCCTCAGGACTAGGGTAGCTCACAACCCTTGAAAACCCTGCCTCCTCAGCTCTCTTCGTAAAGGACTTTAGGGCAGATGAGGCAGCAGCCAAGCTCCTATCAAGGTTCTGGCCTGGCTCCAGCCTCACGCTCAGCAAGGCGTGCCTCCGGGGAACACTAGCAAAGGGAGCTAATTAGGGCGCGCAAGCAGTTAGCCTGCGCCGGCCACGAGCAGCTTTGCCCTCTCTGGGTCGTACTCCCAGTCTGGGGGCAGCTTGCCAACGCTCTTGTAGTACTTCACTAACCTCCTGATCTTGGACTCCACCAAGACCAGGCCCCTCTGGCTGGTCGTATCCTTGGGGTGCTCCTGCAGGTGTCTCCTCAGGTTCACGGCCCTCTTTATCAGGTTAAAGAGGTCCTCGGGTATCTTAGGCGCCAGCCCCTTCTCGTCAAGGACCTCTGTTATGCTCTTGCCCAGTATTGGCTTGACCAGGGGAACTCCGAATTGGTCCCTCAATATGAGGCCTATCTGGCTAGGGGTGTAGCCCTTCTGAGCCAGCTGAACTATTATGGTCTCTATCTCCTCAGGCGTTAAGTTAAGCCAGGAGGGAGGCCTAGGATGAGCTGGCCTTGTCGAGTGCGACTGACCCTTGCGACTCTTCTTGTGCAACTCTTTGACACCAGGACTCTCCGCCGTAAGAGGGTTTAAAAGCTAACCTCAACCCTCTAGCACAATAGTTACACTTTTATTGTGATCTAAATGACTTGAGGGATGGGTGCTAAGAGGACTAATGCCCAAGCCGAAGGGCGCTGTCAGAGAGGCCTGGAGACTCAAGAAGTGGTACGATGTGCTGACGCCTGACGTCTTCGGACGCGTCAGCATAGCTAGCGTGCCTGCTCTTGACCCTGAACAGCTTCTGAAGAGGACCGTCGAGATAACCCTTTACGACATAACAGGCGATCTAACTCACGTAAACACTAAGCTCAAGTTCCAGATATATAAGGTCGATGGAAATACGGCCCTCACATATGTCAAGGGAGTCGAGATGATGAGGGATTACCTGAGGAGCCTAACCAGGAGGAAGAGCAGCAAGATAGCGCTCATACATAAGGTAACTACAAAGGACGGCGTAGTTGTAAGGGTGACCGCCGTTACGTGGACGCAGTTCAGGTGCAGGACGAGCCAGAAGCACGCTGTAAGGATGATAATGAGGGAGGTCCTAGAGAGCAGGGTTCCTCAGATGACATTTGATGAGTTTGTAAGGGCTGCCGTCTTCAGCGACCAGGAGGGGAGCCTAGCCCAGGAGATGACAGCCCGTGTCCGCAAGCTCTGCTCCATAAGGAAAGTTGAAATAGCTAAGGTAAAGACCTTGGTGCCGCCGCAGGAGGTCCTTCAGAGCCTGGTGAAGGCCCCTACGCAGCAGACGGCCTGAGGCAGCTTATTCTCGGCCCTTTGTAGCTCTTAACGGCCGGCCACAGCTTAGGACCTAGGAGGGGAAATGTCCACTGAGAAGCCCAGCCAGCCGAGGCTGAGACAGCCCATAGTGGTGGTTCTAGGCCATGTAGACCACGGCAAGACGTCGCTTCTCGATAAGATACGCAGCACGGCCGTCGCCGCCAAGGAGGCCGGCGGAATAACCCAGCACATAGGCGCAAGCATAGTGCCAGCTGACGTGATAGAGAAGATAGCCGAGCCTCTGAAGAGGATCATACCAGTAAAGCTTACAATACCTGGCCTCCTCTTCATAGACACGCCTGGCCACGAGCTCTTCTCAAACCTCAGGAGACGCGGCGGAAGCGTTGCAGACTTCGCTATACTTGTAGTCGACGTCACCAAGGGCTTTCAGAATCAGACCTATGAAAGCCTTGAGCTGCTGAGGGCCAGGAAGGTGCCATTCCTTGTGGCCGCTAACAAAATAGATAAGATCCCTGGCTGGGAGCCGCACCCAGACACGCCGTTCATAGAGTCCTATAGGTTACAGAGCGAGCAGGCCAGGAAGGCCCTCGAGGAGGCCATTTATGGGAAAATAGTGCTGAGTCTCTCGGAGCAGGGCTTCAGCGCTGACCTCTTCACTAGGGTAAAGGACTTTGCGCGGACGGTTGCCGTGGTGCCGGTCTCGGCGAAGACAGGGGAAGGCATAGCGGACCTGCTGGCAGTGCTAGCTGGGTTGACCCAGCAGTACCTCAGGAAGAGGCTTCAGTACGCGGAAGGCCCGGCCAAGGGCAACGTGCTTGAGGTTAAGGAGATACCGGGCCTAGGAACGGTTGTCGATGCGATAATTTACGATGGGGTGCTGAAGGTCGGCGACATCATAGTCCTAAATGGAAAGAGCGGACCCATAATATCGGTAGTAAGGTCGCTACTCATGCCAGCCCCCCTGAGTGATATGAGGGCTAAGGGGGTCAAGTTCGTAAACGTCGACGAGGTTCACGCCGCCGCTGGCGTCAGGATAGCCGCGGCTGGCCTTGAGGAAGCATTAGCGGGCTCCTCCCTGGTAGCCGCTAGGGACGAAAAGGAGGCAAAGGAGCTGGCCGAGGCCTTAAAGGGTGAAGTGGAGGAGCTCATATTTAGGAGGGACCAGGTAGGCGTTGTCGTCAAGGCTGACACACTAGGCACCCTTGAAGCGATGTTAGAGGCCCTCAAGAAATACGAAGTGCCTGTGAGGCTCGCAGACGTAGGCAATGTGAGCAAGAGCGACGTAATTGAGGCCTCTTTCAGCGGCAGGAAGGACAAGAGCCTGGGAGCCGTGCTGGCCTTCAACGTAAAGATTCTGCCGGAGGCCGAGCTCGAGGCTTCGTCCCTTGGAGTTAAGATATTCCAGGACAACATAATATATCATCTACTGGACCAGTACCTGGAGTGGAGACAGAAGCTTAAGGAGGAGGAGCTGGAGGCCAAGCTAAATCAGCTGGTCAGGCCAGGCAAGTTTATGATTATTCCAGGGTATGTATTCAGGAGAAGCGACCCTGCTATAGTAGGCGTAGAGGTCCTAGGCGGCGTCATAAGGCCTGGATACCCCCTTATAACGGCAAAGGGTCGCGAGATAGGGAAGATACTGGCGATAAAGGATAATGACAAGAGCCTCGACATAGCGAGGACAGGAGCAAAGGTCGCCGTCTCAATAGAGGGCAAGATAATGATAGGCAGGCATGTCGACGAGGGCGAGGTAGTCTATACTGACGTGCCCTTTGACCACGCGACTAAGCTTCTGAACGAGTTCAGGAGCTACATATCAGATGATGAGGTCCTGACACTAAAGGAGATAGCAGAGCTGAAGAAGAAGCTTGGGCTTAAAGAGTACGCACTGATATTAAATAAGCTTGGCGTGGCCCAGGGCTAATAGCTGACGAAGTCATTCTCCGAGAAGACTATCTTGTACTCCCTCTCATAGCTTTCCGGCGAGTCGCTGGCGTGAACCACGTTCTCCTGTATCGAGAGCGCGAAGTCACCCCTTATGGTGCCTGGAGCGGCCTTACGGCCGTCCGTGGCCCCTATCATGTTCCTCACCACTGATATTGCGGAGTCCCCCTCGAGTATCATCGCAACGATAGGGCCGCTCGTTATGAACTCCACCAGGTCCTTGTAGAACGGCTTGTCCGCGTGGACAGAGTAAAACTCCATGGCCTGAGGCCTGCTCATCCTCATCATCTTCATGGCAACTATCCTAAAGCCCTTCCTCTCAAACCTTGAAATGATCTCACCTATGAGCCCCCTCCTGACGCCATCGGGCTTTATGAGCACAAGGGTCCTCTCGATCATCGCGGCTCCCTGTGTTGCCAAAGAGGTTGGCTTTAAAACGTTCTGCCTCTGAGAACGCTATTAAGTGTTTAACAAGGAATCCTTAGGATAGGTAATATCATAAGTACTTTAGACGCCACAGCTGCAGGCCCTATAGGACTTGAACACGGCCGAGGTCGTGGTCATCAGGCTGGAGACCTGGGTTGAACCCCTTGACAGGCCCGCCAACAGCTACCTAGTGTCAGCGGGGGGCCTGAAGTTCCTCATAGATGCTGGGGTTGGCCAGCTACCTAAGGAGGCCTTAGAGGCGCCTTACGTGCTGCTAACGCACTGGCACTGGGATCACGTGCTGGGGTTGGCCAGGTCCAGGTACGCTGGCACCCTCTGCGCCTCGCCGAGGACCATAAGTTACCTAAGGGGTTCTCCGCCAGCCTACGAGGGCTCAGCTGCGGCCCTTAGGGCCTTTGGTGACGTTCCTGAGGAGCTAAAGCCTATGCTTCAGGTGAGCCTCTCAAGAAACTCCGAGATAAAGGAGTACGTGAAGTCGATGGAGAGCGTAAGGACCTTTAGCGAATGCGAGCCTGTGGCCAGGGGTTTAGTTAGGGTCCTTGAGTGTCCTGGGCATAGCGATGACCACGTGTGTTTCATCGCGGGCTCGCACGCCTTTGTCGGTGACTCTGTGAACCCTGGCTCCGGCCTCTCAGTGCTTGACATAAACGACTACATAAGGTCGATGGAGCTCTTGCTGTCCGATCCTAAATGGCTCACTGCACATCCAGGCCATGGACCTGACGTGGATAGAGCCTATGTGTCAAGCTGGGTCGCTGAGACCCTGATCAGCAAGGTGAGAAGGCTAATCAGGATGAGGTCCTTGCTTAGCCCTAACTGGAGGCCTCTAAAGGATTACCTCGAGCTCCTATACGGGTCCGAGAACGCGTTCGCTAAGTGGGTAGGCGCCCGCAGCCTACTTGGCTACGCCATCTCGTTAGCTAAGATGGGCCTCGCTGAGCTTAATATGGAGGTCCAGCCCTGGACAATTAGGGCCAAGGAGGCCTAGCAGTTATGAAGCTGGTCTTGTTGGCCGCAGGGAAGGGCGTCAGGTTACAGCCCCTAACTGACACTAGGCCAAAGCCTGTCCTGCCAATACTTGGGGAGCCTATGATCTGTAGACATGTAAGGGAGCTCGCCCAAAGGGTTTCCATAGAGGAGCTCATAGTTGTCGTCTCCTATATGAAGGAGAAGGTTCAGGAGGCCTTGGGCACCTGCTTCAAGGGCAAGGCGACGCTGGTCGACCAGGGCAGTGAGATGGGCACGGGTGACGCGATAAGGGCTGCGCTGAGGGCGGGAGGGCCAGGGAAGTACCTGGTAGTCTACTCTGACCTGTACCTAAGCAGGAGGGCCTATGAAGTTATATCGGCAATGAAGCCCTATGCGGTTCTGACCGCTGAGGCCCTGGAGCCCTGGAACTATGGCGTGGTGTCCTTCAAGGATGACAAACTAGTAAGGGTTGTTGAGAAGCCCCCAAAGGAGCAGGTTAAGTCCAATCTGGTCTACTCAGGCGCCCTTTCTGTCGACTATGACTTCCTAGAGTACCTGGAAAAGCTAACCCCGTCACCGAGGGGGGAGTTCGAAGTAACTGACGCCCTGAACGAGCTCGCGGCAAACGCCGACGTTAACGTAGTAAGGATAGGCCTCCACGACTGGCTTGACGTTGGAAGGCCGTGGGAGTACCTGGTAGCCAACAGAATGGCGTTAAGGGATGAAGTAGAGGGCAGAGGGTCCAGCGTTAAGGGCGAGGTGCACAGCACAGCCGTCATGACGGGGCCCGTTATCGTAGAGGAAGGCGCTGAGGTAGGGCCCTATACGGTCATCGAGGGGCCTGCTTACATAGGGCCCGGTGTCAAGGTCGGCCCCCTCTCTCACATAAGGCCTGAGACTGTCCTCCTCAGGGGCTCTAAGGTAGGGTATGCCGTTGAGGTTAAGGCGTCGGTCCTGATGGAGGGTGCGAGGGCCCCTCACTTCAATTACGTTGGGGACAGCGTGATAGGGGAGGAGGTGAACCTAGGCGCAGGCACCATCACCGCCAACTTGAGGTTTGACCACAGGACTGTAAAGATGACGGTCAAGGGCGAGCGCGTCGATACAGGCCTCAATAAGCTAGGCGCCATAATGGGCGGCTACTCGCAGACAGGGATAAACGTGTCCCTGATGCCTGGCGTCAAGGTCGGGGCCTACGCGATAATTTACCCTGGCTGCGTGGTCACACGCGACGTCGGCAAGGGAGAAATCTATAAGTGCGCATAGACTAGACATAGCTAGTTGAGAGGCTTGAGGGCGAGGATCATCAAGAGGGGGAACCTCGCCTACATAGAAACAGAGCTTGGCCAGAGGGCCGTCGTGCCCTGGGACGCTCTCTGCAACTTCCTCGTGAGGTTTAATATCAACGTGAGGGAGGTAGAAGGGGGTGAGCTCCCTAAGTGCATGACCCCTCAGACGACAATAAGTGAGGAGGTGAGCCTTGAGGTTGAGCCCCTTGAAGAGTCAGACGAAGACCAGGGCTAAGAACATAGTTGACCTGCTGAGATCCATGGGCTTCAAGGCGTCAACACCAAGAGAGGGGGACCTCTGTCTTGAGAGCTACCTAGAGTGCTGCGGCCAGGTCCTGAGGCTCGTGTTCTTTGACGGCAGATACACGGATGACCTGGTGATCAAGGTTACACCTGAGGTGGGAGGGTGTGAGGACGCGCTCTACGCGCCAAAGGGTCTTTACATAATAGGTGGCTCAGATAATGAGGTCGCTGAGAAGATTGTCCAGAAGGCTAAGTTCCTCTCAGCAACGCTAAGGGGCATCAGCTCCTAGGCGCTCGTCCTCCCGGTGGCCACCTTTTGTAGCTCCACTTCGCTCTCCTCGCCTCCTTCCTCGCTGGTGTAAATTCCCACCTTGTCGCCTGAGACGGCTACCCTGATCTTTGTTGGTCCGCTCAGTGTGACTGCCCCCACTACAAAGGGGCTCACTATGATGTTCACAGAGACCTCCCCACCCAGGCCCAGGAGGAGTCTATCTGACTTAAGGGCGCCAACCCTTGGGACCTTCACCGTGACCTTGTTTGTCAGCTCATCTACCTCGAACCTCACAGTGATCTTGGAGCCTTCCAGAATGTAGCCGTCCTCCCTCTCTGTCACTCTGGTGAGGCTGGCCCCGCTCACGTCGGCCTCAAAGTCACCCCCCATGTTAATCTTTACTGCATCCTCTATGAGCTCTACCTTTGGGAAGCCCACGAACTTCGCGTCAAGCCTCACCACCTCAGGACTTACCTCGCCTGAGACGTGGGAAGCGCCAACGATTATCACGTGGGGGTTCTCGTATATTCTCCCGTCCACGTTGACCTTCATGTTCTCAAGGTGTATCAGCACCTCAGCACCGCCTGTGGACATTAATTTATTGCCCCCACGTGTGTAGGAGGGAGTAGAGGCTTTAACTATATCTACTATCCCTTGGTACTGCTCACCCTTATCAGCCTCTTGGCCAGCCTTACGGCGCCGCTCAAGTAGGCGTCCTTGTTCTCTGGAGTGGGCTTCATGAGGCCCTTAGCGTAGCACTCCCTGCAGACCCTCCTCACGTTGTCCACCTGAACGCTGTCCTCGTAGCACACGAGCCTTCCACACACAGGACAGTAAGTCACAGCCAGCCTGACGCCACAGAGCTCACATAGGGATGAGCTACATATAACGCAGAGGCCCTTCTCCTTATCAAAGTGCTCCTCGCAGACCCTCCTTCCGCAGAGCCTACAGACGTAGCGGGCCTCGCGGACATGGCAGATCTCGCAGGTATCGCTCAAGGCCTTTCCTGAGGAGGTCAGAAGGCGCAGTTTTTAATCATGTATTACTCTCTCAAGCGAAGGTTCGCCGCTCTTTGGTCAAAAGACCCCGTCCCTAATGTATAAGGCTAATCGCCGTCTAGCCTGACAGATTCGATGGACTGTAAAGGCCATAGGCCATTGTAAGCAAGAAGGACAGGGCCCTGAGACGCCATGATGCTGAAGCGTCAGAAGTCTTTCGGGCGGGCTAAGCGTCGCTCAGTTAAGGCTCTCCTTATCCGAAGGCTCCTCCATCAGTTGCCTGAGGACGACGGGGTTCTTCACCTTAGCTATCTCAGGCTCAGGCACGTACTTGGGCAGGCTGTACCTCGTGTGAGTGAGCTCAGCTACCACGTTTCTCGCCTTGAGGCTATTTAGTATCCTTCTCAGCCTGTCCTCACCCACGACGCCCTGGAATATCGCCTTTAGCTCCCTCCAGCTGACAGGTGACCTGGCTTCGTCTAGGGCCGTAATTACGAGCTTCTCAACGTCAGAGTCGTCAAGGGCTGTCGTGACCAACAGGCCGCTCTCGTCGACAAGCCTTGTCCTGAGGCTCTCGTATTCCCTCAATATCCTCTCCCTGACCCTCTCTATCAGCGGCTCGCGCCTTATCGCGCTAGGGTTCACCAACCCTGTTCACGCTCTCTTATATTTCATAGTCTGCTAGAGAGTATATAAACAGTCATCCTTATTCTATATAGAACAAGAGATATTAACAACTTTTATTTTATTTTTTAATTAGTTTTCTAGAAATGATGTCAAGCACCTCAGCTATCGTCACAGCGGAGGCCGGGGTGAATACAACGGAGTAGAAGCTGTAAAGCGTGTGGTTGCCCACAAGGTAGACGGCCCAGAGCCCCACGAACTCCGCCACAAAGAAAGCGTCCCCAGCCCTGACGAGGCTCCTGTAGTTTATTATGCCAGCTACGAATATTGCTAAGGCCGAGACCATCGCAGGGACCTCGAAGGCCTCTGTCATAGAGGCGGCCATCAGAGGCGAGTAGGAGAGCACGAAGGGGTCAACGTTGAAGAACCAGCCGCTCGGCGTGCTCGTAGGTGGACCTGGGGGCCTGCTCTCTAGGTCCCACTTATATCCGCCTACGGTCTGCTGTATGACGTATGTTAGGCCGAAGTGAACGAACAGCGGCACGTATGTTAGCAGGAACACCGCAAGCGTCACGAGGAGCGTCAGGCCTATCAGCCTCAGCCCCTTCCTGTTAGGGTTCCTTAAAGCTATGAGAATCCATATCGCGAGCAGCCCGGGCACCGCTGTCTCCTTGGAGGCCCACGCGAGGCCCTCGAAGACAGATGACAGGAGGAACCTTTCCCTGAAGGCTGACACTATTGCAAGGCTAAGGAAGAAGGCAGCGTATATGTCAAGCAGGGCCACGGAACCCATGACAATCAGTATGTGGTCGGCCGAGGCTAGGACGCCAGCGGTAGCCCCTATCAGGACCCACCTGACGTCCCGCCCCCACGAGAGCCCTAGGTATATTATTAGCGGTATCAGTGACGCCATTATAATGCTTGGGACCCTCCAGCTGAACGGCCTGTCGCCTAGCAGTGCCATTGAGGCCGCTATGATATATTTGCCCAAGGGCGGGTGCTCAAAGTTATAGTAATTGGAGGCTGTCTCGCCGCTGTAATTGAAAAGCGGGCCCCTGTAGCCGAACACGTTGAGTAATATCCTCCTGGCAGCGTCCACATAGTATATTTCGTCACTTATGTAAGCGTTGTCGTACCCTCCGCCGCTGACGTGGGAGGCATACCATGAGGTCACCATCGCCACGCGCGCTGAAGCCAAGAGGACCACAACGAGGCCGACGAGGAAGACGGCGAGCTGAAGTCTCCTACGGCCCCCCTGCGCTGCCGCCTCCAAGCCTTGTTACCGGCAGGCCCTATGGCGGCTGTTAGTTTTATAGATTCGCGTTGAGATCCTTTTAAGGTGCTACGGGGCTCAAAGGGTGGTGCTGATGATGCCTGGCTGTGAGGGCCGTAAAGACTTCCTAAGGCACATAGTGAACCCTAGGATATCTGAGGCCCTATTGAGCGTGGACGAAGGTCGCGCCGTAGATACGGCCAACAGGAAGCCTGATGACATAAAGCAGATAGCCTCTAAGCTTTCTAGCGTCCTAAACGACGTAAGGAGGAGAATAGTTAACGCCGAGAACTCCTACAACTTCTCAATTTACGGCGGCTCGCTGGAGGGGCTGGCCCGCTACCTGAGTAGCTCTGCGTGGGATGACCTAGTTCAGGCAACAATAGCCGAGCTCAGGGAATACCCTGACGCCCTAAACTACGCGGTCAACGTTATCGCTGGCATCCTGGCCGAGGCCTCTGAGGCCTACAGGGGCTCCTGTCCGCAAGTATCTGAGGCCGCCCAGCGCGCTCTCGCAAGACTTAATGACCTTGTTAAGTCAGCGAGCAAGTCGAGCCCTCACGTAAATGAGCCTGACGAAGTCGCAGCAAGAACCGATAAAGGTAGTAACAGAGGGTAAAGGCCAAAGTGGGGAAGGTTGGAGCCGACAGGCGTCCTGATAGGGGTTGTAGGCAAGACTAACGTAGGCAAGTCGACGTTCTTCACCGCAGCCACGGATGTACCGGTCCCGATAGAGAACAGGCCGTTCGTCACCATAGAGCCCAACGTAGGCATAGGCTACGCACGGAAGAAGTGCGTTCATGTGGAGCTGAGCCTGCCCAGGTGTGATGCTGCTAACAGCGTCTGTATAGAGGGTTACAGGTACATACCAGTGAAGCTTATGGACGTAGCCGGCCTAATACCTGGTGCTCACAAGGGCAGAGGGCTCGGCAACAAGTTCCTTGACGACCTCAGGAGATCCGACGTGTTCCTGCTAGTAGTTGACGCGAGCGGTTCAACGGACGCGGAAGGCGTCCCCGTGTCCCCGGGCTCCTACGACCCCGTTGAGGAGGCCAGGTTTGTAATAGATGAGATAGACCAGTGGATGTTCCAGTCAATAAAGTCTGACTGGGACAGGTTCGTGAGGCTCAGCCAGGTCGGCGCCCTGAAGGACCCCGCAGGCGAGTTCGCCCAGAGGGTCTCAGGCTTTGGCATAACCCGAGCTCAGGTGGAGGAGGCGTTGGCCAAGCTCAAGATATCTGACTCTGAGCTGCCAAAGCTGAGCGAGGGGGACCTCTTCAGGCTCGTCCAAACCTTAAGGGTTATGACAAAGCCTATGGTTATAGTGGCCAATAAGGCCGATGTACCTTCCTCTGAGAAGAACGTGGAAAGGCTAAGGGCCAGCTTCCCGGGCACTCCCGTGGTGCCCACGAGCGCGCTTGCAGAGGTCCTGCTAAAGAGGCTGGCCAAACAGGGGGTAGTCTCATATCTTCCAGGTGACCCAGATTTCAGGGTTAGGGAGAGGCCCCAGGACGCCAAGCTCCTTAAGGCCATTGAGATGATCGGAGACCTCATGAACAGGATGAAGGGCACGGGAGTGGTTCAGTCCATTAACGCAGCCCTGTTCGACGTGCTTAAGCTGATAGCGGTTTACCCCGTTGAGGACTTCAACAAGTTCACAGACAGGCAGGGCAGGGTGCTCCCTGACGTGCTCCTGGTCCCCAAGGGCGCCACCACTAGAGAGCTCGCATACCGCATACACACGGAGCTAGGCGACACCTTCCTTTACGCGATTAACGCGAAGACCAAGCAAAGGGTTGGGGCTTCCTACGTCCTGCAGGACAACGACGTGATAAAGGTCGTGGCGGCAGGCGCCAGAGGTTAGGTCACTGATATATGTACTTCCTTGCCTTCCTTATAGTCCCAGACGTCCTTAAGGGCACCACCATAGCCTCCGCGGACCCTACCTTCCTGATAACGCTCAAGGCCGCCATGAGGTTCTGTAGCCCGGTCGACCTCACCCTGAGTATGCCTCTCCTCGCGACCTTGTCATAAAATATCAGCTTCGGCTCAGCGCCGGCGTAACCTACCTCGCCGAAGAGCCTCTTAAAGGAGTCCTCTATTGCGACCCTCACGTCCTCCTCTGACACTTCTGAGGAGGTTACCACCTCAAAGACCACATATCTTTTCCTGACCCTCTTCTTGACGGCACTCCATGGGGAGGCCTCCACCAGGCCGGCCTTAGGCCTGCTGAACAGAAGCGCGATCATAAGTGAGACTGCCAGAGAGACCGCAGCGCTAACTGCCACCACGACCACGAGCAGAGGTATTGACAAGAATTCACCTCTTCTTTGACAGCTTACGGGCCTCCCTCTCCGTCTCCCTAAGGATGATTATGTCGCCAACCCTCACGGCGCCCATGACGTTCCTAGTGATTATCCTCCCCTTGTCCTTGCCCTCGAGCACCCTTACCCTGACCTGCGTAACCTCGCCTGAGACGCCTGTCCTGCCAAGTACCTGTATCACCTCGGCCGGGAACCCTATCTCCTCTGTGATCGAGGGCTGCTGAGCCTCAGCCTTAGAGCTCATGCCTAGTCTCCGCTCAGAAGGGGTTACAGGGGCTTTTAAACGCTGAGAGCCTAAAACCCCGTAACACCGGGTTTCCCCACCTAAGGACGTCCGAGGTCCAAGAATTGAGGGGTTCCATGTTGAGCGAGTCTTACGCTCGCTCGGTCGAGGAAAGGCTTACGTATGTGGCCAGGGTCAGAAGCGAGGTTTCGAAGGACGTCGCGAGCCCTTACGACTTCAGGTCCCTTCAAAAGGGGCTCCTAAACTATATCAGCTCCCTTAAGTCCCTCGTAATAACTGTCCCAAGGGACGTCCTAGGCGAGAACTTCTTACCCCTCTATAGGAGGATAGGGGGACTTGAACCCCTAGTTCTGAGAGCCGCTGACACTAACCAGCTGCTTAGGTATCTTGAGGCGGCTGATGACGCCTTCGTAGAACTTGTAAACGCCTTATTCCGGGCGGGAGTGATTAGCTCTGGGAGGACACCTCAGATCAAGGGCTGAGGGCCCCTGAGCACGCCTCTTTAGCCAGGTCCCTCACGATGTCAAGGAGGCCCTTTGACTTCAATGCGTTCTCGGTGATCCTGCCCTCTAGCCGCGACATCGCCTCCTCAACGCCTTTCGCCAAAAGCCTCTCAGCCATAAGCCTGACCAGCGTTATCCTCCTTGACGCCAGCTTGGCCGTGAACTTGCTGTCCTTTAACAGATAGTCGCGGTGCTCCTCTATGGCATTTACAAGATCGCTCACGCCCTGGCCCATCACAGCGCTCGTCCTGACAAGCCTAGGCCTCCACTGGGAGTCCTGAGCGCCCAGCTCTCCCTTGTCAAGCGCGAAGGACAGGTACTCATAGGCCTTCTGGGCATCGGGAAGGTCGCTCTTGTTCAGAACATAGATGTCGCCTATCTCCATAACGCCAGCCTTCAGCGCCTGGATCTCGTCCCCCATGCCGGGCATCGTGACAACTACGACTGTGTGAACAGCGCTCATAACGTCAACTTCTGCCTGGCCTACCCCAACGGTCTCCACTATCACCTTGTCGTAGCCCAAGGCATCGAAGGCCTCTACCATGGCCAGGGCGGCCAGGCTAAGGCCTCCCTTTAGTCCCCTCGTTGAAACGCTTCTTATGAACGTCCCCGAGTCCTTGGAGTCCTCCTGCATCCTAAGCCTATCCCCTAGCAGCGCGCCTCCGCTCAGGGGTGAGCTGGGGTCGATGGCTATGACCGCGACCCTGAGGCCCTGACGTCTGTACTCCCTTACCAGCCTCGATATTATCGTGCTCTTGCCCGCCCCAGGGATCCCCGTAACCCCTATAACATGGGCCCTTCCAGCCCTTGCCATGATCTCATCAAATACCTCGGGTGGAACCTCGTAAGGGTTCTCTAGGGCTGTGAGAAGCCTTCCTATAGCCCTTAGGTTACCCGATAACGCCTCGCTGAAGAGGGTCCTGAGGTCTGATGACATTTACTCACCCCTTGGCGCCTGTGGACCTCTTCTCCTCGGCAAGCCTCCTAACCAAGTCAATTATCTTCCTCAGGCTCTCGCCAGGCAGGAAGACCGCCCTGACGCCCATCTTCTTAAGCTCCTCTACGTCAACTACAGGTATAGTCCCCCCTACGACAACAGGTATGTCCTCAGCGCCTAACTCCCTCAGCTTCTCAATAAGGGCCTTGACGTGATGTATGTGAGCGCCGCTTAATATGCTGACCCCTATCACGTCAGCGTCCTCTTCTACTGCTGCCCTAGCGACCTGCTCAGGGCTCTGCCTTATCCCAGTGTAAACTACCTCAAAGCCCGCGTCCTTCAAGGCCCTAGCTATGACCTTGGCCCCCCTGTCATGGCCGTCAAGGCCGAGCTTTGCAACTATGACCTTATATGGCCTCTCCTTAGTAGATCGGAGGCTCAACATAGACTCCGTACACCTCCTTGAGTGTACCCATTATTTCCCCAAGGGTGGCGTACGCCTTGACGGCCTGAAGCACATAGGGCATTATGTTGTCGCCCCTCTCGGCGGCCTTCCTGAGCTCATCAAGGCTCCTCTTCCACCTCTCAGCGTCCCTTGAGGCCCTTATCTGGGCTACCCTCTGCTTCTGCCTCCTCTCTATCTCCCCCTGGTCGAACTCCAGGAGGGGGACCTTCCTGATGTCCTCTACCTCATTTTCAGTGAATATGTTTACCCCCACTATGAACTTCCTGCCCTCCTCTACGTCCTTCTGGAACTTGTACGCGGCGTCGGCGACCTCGCGCTGCGGGAACCCCTTCTTGACGGCCTCTAGCATGCCGCCCATCTGCTCTATTTTGTCTATATACTTCCATGCCCTCTCCTCTATCTCATCAGTTAACCACTCCACATAGTAGCTGCCCGCCAGCGGGTCTATGGTGTCAGCGACTCCTGTCTCGTACGCTATGATCTGCTGCGTCCTGAGCGCTATCTTGGCGGCGAACTCGCTGGGCACTCTGAAGGGCTCATCAAAGCTGTTCGTGTGAAGGCTCTGCGTCCCCCCGAGGACCGCGGCGAGGGCCTCTATGGCCGTTCTAACTATGTTGTTCCAGGGCTGCTGGGCTGTCAGCGACACGCCAGCGGTCTGCGTGTGGAACCTGAGCCACCAGCTCCGCGGCCTCTTAGCGCCAAACCACTCCCTCATTATCTTCGCCCACATCCTCCTCGCGGCGCGGAACTTCGCTATCTCCTCAAAGAAGTTTATGTGAGCGTCGAAGAAGAAGCTCAGCCTAGGCGCGAACTCATCGACGTCAAGCCCCCTGGCCTTAAGCTGCCTCACGTACTCTATTCCGTCAGCTAGGGTGAAAGCGAGCTCCTGGACCGCCGTGGAGCCGGCCTCCCTGATGTGGTAGCCGCTTATGCTGATGGGGTTCCACTGGGGCAGGTTCTTCACGCTCCACTCGATTAAGTCCATGGCCACCTTGACGGCCGGCTCGGGCGGGAAGACGTAGCTCTTCTGGGCTATGAACTCCTTCAGCGGGTCGTTCTGAGTGGTCCCCCCTATCTGGGAGTAGGGCACGCCCTGCTTCTCCGCCACAGCCACGTAGAAGCTCAGGAGGACTGGCGCGGGGGGATTGATAGTCATGTTCGTTGTGACCTTACCCATGTCAATGCCGTCGAATATTACCTCCATGTCGACTACTGTGGGCACGCTGACGCCGACTATCCCTACCTCGCCCTCCGCCATCGGGTCATCAGGGTCTACGCCCACCAGGGTCGGGTAATCAAAGGCCAGGCTGAGCCCCGTCTCGCCGTGCTCTATAAGGAACTTCAGCCTCCTGTTAGTCTCCTCAGGGCCCCCGTACCCGCTGAACATCCTCATTGTCCACAGCCTGGCCCTGTACATCGTTGCATGGATGCCCCTAGTGAACGGGTACTCGCCTGGCATGCCGAGTCTCTTCATGTAGTCAAAGCCCTTGATGTCAGAGGGTGTGTAGACCCTCTTGACAGGTATGTCGCTCAGCGTAGTGAACTCCTCCTGCCTCTCTGGGATCCTTTGGAGCCACTGAGGTAACGTCTCTTGCTCCCATCTCTTAACGGCCTCCTCTATCTTCTTGACTTCGTCGTCCTTGAAGAGCTCGCCCACTACGGGCCACCGCCTTCTAAAGCCCTTCAAGGTTTTTATATCCATTGACGTGTACGACCAGTAAAACTATAACCCTATATTAAGAGGCCTTGAACCCTGTGACCTGGGCGAAGCCCCCGTGAAGCTGTACTCTGAAGTGCTGGGCAAGAGCGTTGAAGTGCCAGATAGACCTGAGCGCATTGTCAGCCTAGCCCCAGCGATAACGGAAACTCTCTACATGCTCGGCCTTGAGGAGAGGGTGGTTGGCGTGAGCTTCTTTTGTGACAAGCCCCCACAGGTGTCAAAGAAGCCACGGGTAGGCGCTTACCTTAACGTTAACTATAGCCTGCTGGAAAAGCTGAGGCCCGACCTGGTACTTGTAACCACGGGGGCGCAGCGCGAGAGGATAGCGGAGCTAGAGTCTAAGGGTTACGTCGTTTACCCTATACCGCTCCCGGTCAGCGTCTACGGGATCCTTGACGGCATTATAGTGGTAGGCATGGTCGTAGGCGAGGTTGACAAGGCCAGGCAGCTCGCGTCCTCCCTTCTCGACAGGTTAATGGAGCTGAGAGGAACCCTGAAGGGGGTTAAGCTATACTATGAGATTGATCTGGGGGGTCCTGTCAGCGTTGGGGCCTACAGCTACATAGGGGACGCCTTCAAGCTAATGGGGGCCTCTCACGTCTTTGAGGGCCAGCGTATACCCTATGTAATTAATCCCAGCCCTGAAGCGGTGAAGGCCTTTGACCCAGACGTTATAATTTATGAGCAGAAGCTGGGTGAGAAGGCGTCGATAGAAAGCGTGAGAAGGTCCCTTGAGGCCAGGGGTATGGGCTCCCTGAGGGCCCTTAGGGAGGGCAAGGTCGTCATAATGGAGTACGACAGCTTAGCCCATTATGGACCGAGCTTCTTTGAGGCCGCCAAAACTATGGCTGAAAGGGTTAAGGCTGTGCTTGGGGCTTCGAGGGCTGAGGCTGCTTAGAGAAGTAGAGGGCCTCGAGGACCCTGTTTATGTCGACAAAGCTGTAGGAGGTCCTAATGGCGTTAAGTGACATGCGCTTATACTCGTCAGAGCCGTAGATGTTTATCGCCTCAGTCAAGTACTTTGAGAACTCCTCGTAGTCCTTCTCGTCCACCTCCGAGGCCTTAGGGTCTGTGTATATGTTTATCAGCTCCCTCAGGTCCTGGCCGAAGAGCCAGCCGTTGACTCCGTGCTGAATGACCTCTACCGCTGCGCCGTCCCTCGATGACACGACAGGGACGCCGTTGGCTAGGGACTTCATGAAGCTGGTGCCGCTGGCCTCCCAGCCCGAGAACGGCGTGAAGGTCTGTATGTCAGCGCCTGGCTGCAGGACCTTCGCCTTAGGTACGTCATAGTCTGGCACATGGATGACGTTGGGGTATTTCTTCGCAAGCCTGTGGAAGGCCTTCATGTACGACAGCCCATCTAAGTCACGCGGGTGAGCCTTGCCGCCTACCACGAAGAGAACGTCCTTAGGCTCGTTCTCCTCTATGTACCTGGCTATGAAATAGGGCCTCTTGTACCTCGTGTTACGCCTGAGCCACACTACGACAGGCTTGTCTAAGAAGGACTCGCTGACGTCCTTATAGGCCTTGACAAGGTTTAGCAAGTCCCTCTTCGCCTGCTGGTGCGCCTTCCAGAGGTCGTCCTCTGTTATCCCGTTCAGCCCCTTGTCTGTTAACAAAGACCTTATCGATTGGTGGACCCAGCGGTCTAAGTCAACGCCGTTCGTGACGTGAGTTATCACGGACTCGTACTTAGCGAACGTCTTCTTAGTTATCTCCTCGTGTTTAGCTGAAACCGTGAAGACGGCCTTAGCCTTCTGCATACCTATCTCCGTCAACATGACGAAGGGCTCTGGGTGGCCATAGCCAAACTCCTCTGCCAGCACAGGGGTTGGATAGGTAGGATGGCCCCAGGGACCTGGCGTGTGAGTTGTGAAGCGGAAATTCTCAAACTCTGGAAGGGCCAACATCAACAGGACAGTGTAGGCCTCCTGCAGGTCTATGTGCCTTATCCTCTCAAGGCCCACGTAGTCCTTTAGGTAAGCAGCTGACGCTTTGGCTAGCAGAACGTACTTGTAGATGTTCTCGTCATAGGCGCCCTCTATGTACGTCCTCTCGCTCAGCGCCCTAGCCCATGAAGGGCACTCCGCCTCGAAGAACACAACCCTTGACTTACCCCTCTCGTAAACCCATGGCCTCACTATAACGTCCTCTCCACGAACCTTGACGGTCATAGCAGACTCGGGGAACAACACGTCCTCAAACCTGAGCGGGTGCTCCTGTGGCTTAGGAACTGGGTTACCTGCCTCATCAAAAGTATAGGAGACGTAACCGTGCCTGTAGAGGAGCGTGAGCACGTAGTACCTGAGGCCGCGCCTGGCCGCAGCGTAGAACTTGTCGCCCTCAAGGACACCAAGGCCGCCAGCGTACGTGTAAAGTTCGTCAAGGGCTATTTCAGGGGTTACTGACACTATCACGTCCTTATCCATACTGGGCACCTACGAAGCTGGGCAGGGGTTCACTAAATTAGTTTAAGCGTTAAGCCCTCTACACGTAGCCATTAGGTAGCCATCTAGATAGGGACCGTCAAGTCCCTTAGACAGTGTTGGTTTACAGCCCGCTGACGATAACTCCTTAAGGGCCTCCTCAACATGTGCCCTCCTCCTGCTGACAAGGGCCACAGCCCTCTCATCACCCCACTCACGGACTACCTTCAATGTGTCAGGGTTAACGCAGTCTGCCTCGAAGGTCCCAATCCTCAGAGGCTTAAGCGAGGCCCTGAGCCTCATGAGGCTGGCCACGGACTCCTGGAGCCCCCTCTCCCAAAGTCCAGGGTCCCAGATCATGGGAAGCCTGTTATCTGGGTCATGGTCGCCCTTCATGCCTATCTCGTCACCATAGTAAACGCTTGGCGAGCCAAATACGTAAACTTCGATGGCAAAGGCCCGCTCAACCAGGCCATAGTCCTTAAGAAGCGTAGCTATGCGGGGTGTGTCATGACTGCCAACAAGGTTATACATGGCGTTCGCAACGCCAAGGGGAAGTCGTAGGTACTCGAGGCTGAGTCTCCTGGCGGCCTCACACGCGGAGGCCTTGCCCGTGAGGAAGTCCAATATGGCCCCGTAGGCCTCGTAATTCATGGCTGAGTTCGCCGTCTCGCCCAGAGGGTAAGAGCTGGCGAGGCCCATGATCTCCATTATGACAGGCCTCTCCCCACTCTCCTGGGCGCAGGCGTAAAGGTCTCTCATGAAGCTGTCAGGCAGTCCGTGAGCTACGTCAACCCTGAAGCCGTCAGCCCCCCTCCTAAGCCACTCCCTAACTATGTGGCAGAACCTCTCCAGGACTGCCCCGTTTTCATGGTTCAGCTTGACCATGGACCAGACGCCTGCGAAGGTCTCATAGGGAGGCAGAAGTCCCTGGGGCCTGAGGCTCCCCCTACAGCCCTTTGCGATGTACTCCTTTAGGACTCCTTCATATATCTTCCTCAGTCCCTCTAAGTCGTCCTCTAGGAAGCGGTACCATGACGAAAACGAACTAGCCGCATCATTGCTGTGAAGTAGCTCCATGAACTCCCTCGCGCAAGGCGAGCTGTGATGGGGGACCAGGTCAAGGATCACCTTCATGCCGAGCTCGTGAGCCCTTGAAACTAGTTGCTCGAAGGCCTCCAGCCCCCCTAAGTCATTGTCTACCGAGAGGTGATCTATAACGTCATATCTGTGGTAGGAGCCCGCCTTGTAAATAGGCGTAAGGTATATGGCCTCAATACCAAGCCCCTTTATGTAATCAAGCTTCTGGGCCAGCCCTATAAGGTCGCCCCCGAGCCTCTCCCTGGGCCTTTCCTTAAGCTGCGGCAAGGGCCCCCTTGAGCTGTAGAAGCTGTCCACGAAGACCTGGTAGTAAGTCGTGCCGAGGAACCAGGGAATATCGTCGCTTAGGCTGGGCGGGGACCAGGGCTTTGCGTCGCCAAGGCCGTCAAAGCCGAAGTAGTATTCCCTTCTGCCGTCCGTTAGCCTGAACAGGTAAGCCTTGATATCAGGCCTGGGGACCCTTGCCTCAAAGTAGTCCCTTAGTTCGTCCCTTAGGACCCTTTCTGCGTCAAACTCCTTCCACCCGTCCCCTGTGAGCGCCCTGACGTAGACTTCGTCGAACTCGCCCCTGACGGTGAAGAGCCTCAGGACCCTGAGGCCGCCATAGCCTGAGAAGTAGCTTGGCCAGCTCTCGTCGTGCAGTATTAGCTCCCCATGGACGCCTCCTTCCCTGAGGGCCTCCCTCAGCTCCCTGAGCCCTGCCTCAAGCCTTGACGCCCTCACCTTGAACTTCCAGAGCTCCAGCTCCTCGCGAGCCTCTACCTCATAGTCCTCATAAGGCCTGTAGTAGCTGTCGACATAGAAGTACCTGTAAGTCCCCTCCCTCACCCTTACCTGGGCTAAGCCCCTGTCCCCTACACGCTGTAGCTCAACCCTTCCTGGAAAGAAAGCTGTGAAGTCTGACACCACATAGAGGTGCTTAACGCCCTGGGGCCAGGGATAGCTGAACTCCACTATGGGCTCGCCGAACCTAGCCCTTCCAAGCCTTGGCCTCCTGACTAAGTGCAAGGCCTTTCCGTACCTGTGGCCGCCCATGTACTGCTTATTAATCATTGCTACATGGGCGCAGGAGGGTGCCCTCTAGTTGAAGCTGTTCGAGTATGAGGCCAAGGAGATAGTGAGAAAGTACGGGTTTGAGACGCCAAGGGGGGTCATTGTAAAGGAAGGGGATGACGTAAGGAAAGCTATAGAGTCCGCTGGCGTTAAGCCACCCCTTGTAGTTAAGGCACAGGTCCTGGTAGCCGGCAGAGGCAAGGCTGGAGGCGTCAAGTTGGCCAAAAGCGTGGAGGAGGCGGTAGCAATAGCCCAGCAGATGTTCAGGACGCCCATAAAGGGGATAAGGCCCTCGATCCTACTGATTGAGGAGGCCATAAAGCACGACGTAGAGCTCTACGCGGGGTTCATAATAGACAGGGCGGAGCGCAGGCCGCTAGTCCTCGTCAGCAGGTATGGCGGTATGGACCTGGAGGAAATCGCGAGGGAGCATCCCGAGGCTATAATCAAGTACTATATAGATCCTGAAAAGGGGCTCAAGAGCTATGAGGCCAGACTCCTCGGTAAGCAGCTGGGCCTGAGCGGCAAGCAGCTGAGCAGCTTTGAGTCGTTCCTAGTGACCCTTTACAGGGTATTCATAGACTACGACGCTGAGCTAGCGGAGAGCAACCCCCTGGCCCTGCTACCTGACAGAGTCCTACCCCTGGACGTGAGGATGACAATTGATGATAATAGTCTCTACAGGCATCCGGAGTTTGAGGCCACTCAGAAGGAGAGGCTTGGCGAGCTGACTGAGAGGGAGATAGCGGCCAGGGATAAAGACCTGGCCTACGTGGAACTTGACGGCGACGTCGGCATTATAAGTAATGGGGCAGGGTTGACTATGACTACAATGGACCTCGTCTATGAGTTCGGGATGAGGCCTGCCAACTTCCTTGACATTGGAGGCGGCGCGGAGGCCGAACAGATAAAGGAGGCCCTGGAGTTCGTGATGAGTGACCCTAAGGTTAAGAAAGTGTTCATTAACATCTTCGGCGGCATAACCAGGGCGGACGAGGTTGCCAGGGGTATCGTCATGGCGCTCAAGGACCTGGGAGACAAGACGAAGCCTCTAGTAGTCAGGCTGACGGGCACAAACGAGGAGCTTGGGAGAGAGATATTAAAGGAGGTGGGCATAGAGCCTTACACAGACCCCCTGCAAGCCCTAGAGCACCTTAGGAAGCTGTGAGGGGTGAGAGGCCATGGGGATACTGGTAGATGAGAACACCAGGGTGATCGTACAGGGGATAACTGGCAAGGAAGGGTCGTTCCACACTAAGCTCATGCTTCAGTACGGAACGAAGGTAGTCGCTGGCGTAACGCCGGGCAAGGGCGGAAGCACTGTTGAAGGCTTGCCAGTCTATGACACCATGGCTGAGGCCGTCAAAGAGCACCCCGAGGCCAACACTTCAATAATATTTGTGCCCGCCAAGTTCGCCTCGGACGCTGTCTACGAGGCTGTAGATAGCGGAATGAAGGTAATAGTTGTCATAACTGAGCACATACCTGTCCACGACGCTATGGAGTTCGTCAACTACGCCAAGAGAAAGGGCTCAGTGATAATAGGCCCTAACTGCCCTGGCATCATAACACCTGGAAAGACCAAAATCGGCATAATGCCAGGTCACGTCTTCACGCCTGGCCCAGTGGGCATTATGTCAAGGAGTGGAACATTGACTTACGAGATAGGCTACTTCCTGACGAAGGCCGGGCTCGGCCAGTCAACGGTGATAGGCGTTGGGGGCGATCCCGTGACAGGCTTAACGTTCCCTGAGGTCATAGAGATGTTCGAGAGGGACCCACAAACCAAGGCTGTAGTGATGATAGGTGAAATCGGGGGCGACGCCGAGGAGAGGGTCGCCAGGATGGTCAAGGAGGGCAGGATAAAGAAGCCTGTGGTGGCCTTCGTAGCAGGAAGAACGGCCCCTGAGGGTAAGAGGATGGGCCACGCGGGAGCGATAATAATGCTGGGCACAGGCGCTTACAAGGATAAGGTCGCAGCGCTTGAGGACGCCGGTATCAGGGTCGCCCGCACGCCTTACGAGGTGCCGAAGCTAGTCAAGGAGGCCCTAGAGAGGGCCTAGCTTAACCTAACGCCTCCCTTCTTCTCCTTGACTGAGCTACCTCGCTTGTCCCACTGACTACTATCTCGTAGAGGACTGCTGTCTTACCAGGACCCGGTCTCAGTAGCCTCCCTAACCTCTGTATGAATTGCCTCCTTGAACCGGTGCCCGAGACCAGTATCCCAACGTTAGCATCAGGTATGTCAAGACCCTCGTCTCCAGCACTCGTGACCACGAGGACCCCTGACTTAGCCCTCTTGAAGGCCTCCAAAGCGCGTAGCCTCTTGTCCTTATCTATGTCGCCATGAATGAGGAAAGCTCCAAGCTTCTCAGCTATCTCCTCGGCCTGCCTCTTGAACTGGGTGAAAATTATTATCTTGGAGCCTTTCTCGAGCTCCTGCCTGGCCAGGTCCACGGCCTGACTTATCTTGCTCTCGCTCTCCTGAATTATTGACTGCATCTGGGCCCTGACCCTCAGGGCCTCTATGGCGTTGGGCTCGCCCTTCTTAGCGGCCTCCAGTACCTCCTCAAACGTCCTGCCAGCTGCAAACAGCTGATACCTCCTTTTCAGCTCGTCATATACCTTCTGTTCGTCAGGCCTTAACTTCACCGTGACCCTCCTTATTATGAAGGGGGCCAGGTAGCCCTGCTCCATTAGCTCAGCGGCTCCCTTCTGGTAGACTATGCCGCCGACCAGCGGGAAGACTTCCTCATGCTTGCCGTCCTCCCTTACCGCCGTCGCTGACAAGGCCATCCTGAAGGGGGCCGGCATGTGAGTAGCTATGGCCTTGAACTTGTCAGCCGGAAGGTGATGAGCCTCGTCAAATACAAGGAAGGCGAACTCGCCAGCCAGGTCGTCAACGTACCTAAAGGCCGTCTGATACGTTGTGACAGTTATGTAGGATGGCCTCTTCTCGTCCCCGTAGAAGGCGCCTAGAAGGCCTGCGGCATCCGTGAAGTTAGATAAGGCTTCGAGCCACTGCTTGACCTGTTCCTTAGTAACAACTACTATTAGCGTCTTAACCCCCAGCCTTGCGATGCCCGCTACTGCAATCAGCGTCTTGCCCGCCCCAGTGGGCAGGACTATCACGCCGCGGGCCTGGTTCTTCCCCCAGGCCTCTAGGGCCTCCTGCTGATAGGGCCTCAGTTCGCCCTTAAACGTGATGGACCTCGGCAGCTTAGCCTTCTCCTCTAGCCCCAGCAGGTCGTTCACTAGGAGCCCCTTTGACCTGAAGAACCTCAGGAGGTCAGCGTAGAGGTAAGGCGGCGACACGTATGACTTGGCGCTGCTATCATACTTGACCTCAGGCCTCCCGAGCTCCTGGATAAGGGGCTTCAGGAACACCCTTGACGATATAGTCAGCCTGCCGTGAGAATAAGATATAGTTATAGAGCCTCTCTCAGCCATGTAGCTTCGGACGTCCTTATAGTCCTCAGGCATTATCCTGTCCTTGAAGGACTCGAGGGTCCTCAGAACCTCAGCAGGGCTTAGGGCAGAGTCCGCCAGCTTCTTCTCGTCAAGCTCAAATATAGATAGCCCTCTCTCCCTCCCCACGTACCTGGAGAACTCTAGCAGCTGCCTGAACTCCTCATCGCTCAGCCATCCCTTGACCCTGAACCTGGGCTCAGGCCTCAAACTCCCCTTCCTCCACTACCCTATAGCCGAGCACCTCCTGTGGCTCGCCGAAGCCCAGTTGCATAAGGAACCTGTGAACCTTAAGAGGGGGCTCAGGCCTTGATGAAAGCCTTAGGCACTCGTTCAAGACCTCAGCCTTGTCAACCTCTGGCCACTCAAAGGGCTCCAACGAGACGTCCCTGCCGCAGAGCTCTGCCACCACCTCAATTACCTCGAGGCACCTGAGCGAGACAAAGCACCTAGCGTAGACCTCAAGCCTCCTCTTCTCATCCTTGCCTAACAACACCTCTACGTAGTTATACTCCTTGTTTACGAGGGTTGAGAACAGCTCGGCCACATCGTCACCGTTCATTCCCTTGAACAGGTCCTCAAGGCAGGGCCCAGCTCCTGGCGTGGGTTCTAGATCACCCCTGACCAACTAGGTCACCTCTTAAAACCCTCTTCACGGCTGGGCCCTAGGATCGATGTAGCCTGAAAGGTAAAGGGCTTTAACAGACCTTGGAGCCAGGCTGTACAGGCTCCGCGACCGTAAGTATGACGGGCTTCTCCGAGTCCCCGCAGGGGGCCGCCAGAAGCATGCCCTGGCTGACGAGCCCAGCCATCTGCCTAGGCTTAAGGTTGGCCACGACTATCACGTACCTGCCCACCAGGTCCTCGGGCCTGTACCACCTCTGAAGGCCAGCCAGTATCTGCCTCTTCTCGGAGCCCAGGTCAACGGTTAACTTTATCAGCTTCCTGCTGTTGGGCACGGGCTCTGCCGACAACACCTTTCCGACCCTCAGGTCAAGCCTGGCGAACTCAGAGTAGTCAACAAGCCCCTCCTGACCACTGCTCAAGACCCTTCACCCCCGGCCTCCTTCCTGTGCCACTCCTCCTTACCTAGGTACGGCTGCCTCATGGTCAGCCCTATCCTCATTACTGCGAGCCTCTTTGAGGCCTTGCTCACCTGGGTCACCCTGACCCTGACAACGTCACCTATTGAGATCGTTCTGCCCGTCTCCCTCCCCTTAAAGGACCTGTTCGCCTCTACATAATCCACGTCCTCGTCCATGAGCTGGCTCCTGTGAACGAAGCCGTCGGTAGGGCCTAGGCTCACGAAGACTCCAAACTCCCGGGCCTCGCGCACTATCCCCATGCTGACCTCCTGGAGCACAGGCTCATACGTGAGGACGCGATACCTCACGGGGAAGTAGATCTGGGGGTCGTTGGGGAGAAGAACTCCGTCGCCCTGGACCTCAGCATCGATTACGCTGATTATTATGCCGAGGGTCTCGTCCACCTGACCTTCGAGCTCCTCTCTGAGGGAATCAAGGACTGCCTTGTTTAGGTCACCAGTGAAGGCTAGGTCAGGCCTCACTCCGACCCACTCATAGACGGTGTACTCTGCGTACAAGTCGCCCCCTCCATTCGTCCTTTGAGGGCCGTTTTGTAGAGGCCTATAAGCTCTCTGCCGTCTGTCTCTACGTGCTCGTCCTCACCTGTTTACGTTTGCTTGTTGCGCCTAGGGCTTCCACCTCTTGCTGCGAAAGCTGCGCCCTCCGCGGCGCCGTGGGCGGCCGTCAGGTCAAACGGGGCCGGGTTCCATCTACGGCGGTCGTGACCCTCATCGGCCTCGTCACCCTCGTCCTGAGCATTGCCCCATCAGGTGAAGGAATAGGTCTGTGAGAACTGTTTCAAGTTATTACTATAAAATAAGGTTTCTATTAATGTAAAAGGGGTTCAGCCCCTGAGGGTCCTGAAGGCAGATGGGCCCGGAGGTCGCTCAGGCGGACAGGTTCAGGGCGGCCCAGCTCCTCAGGGCCGCGAGGAAGTTCTTCTCGCTGACGGAGCTCTCCCAGCTTCTCGGCATGCCCGCGCCCATGTTGTCCAGGTATGCCACGGGTGCTACGCTTCCATCGGAGGGCAACGCTAGGCTGATCCTGGAGAGGCTTCTCTCGAGGGACGTGATAACGTCCCTCGTGGCCAAGGCCGTTAAGGTCTATGGGGGCTTCTACAACATCGCTGGCGTAACTCTGGATCCCTACGCGCTGGCCCTAGTCTCCGAGTATGCAGTTAGGCGGTTCGGCGGGCACTTTGACATGGTGCTCACGCCTGAGGCCGGCGGGATAAGCCTGGCCACTGCCATAGGTCTGGCGTCAGGCAAGCCTATAGTCGTCGCGAGGAAGCAGAAGCCCCCGATAGACGAGCCTGTGCTTGAGGCCGTTTACTTCTCGGGCCCCGCCTCCTATACGATGTTCTACGTCGCCAGGAGGGAACTGCCCAAGGACTCAAAGGTCCTCCTAGTTGACGACTTCAGCATACATGGTCATACCCTGAGGGCCCTTGTTGAGCTCGCCAGGAAGGCTGGCTCGAGGGTCACGGGAGCCCTCGTAGTGGTGGGCGTCGGCGAGGACTGGAAGGTCGTTGACAACGCCGAGGCACTCCTTGAGATAAGGGGCTAGGCCGCCTTCAGCAGCGGCCTTAAGGCCTCAGCCACCAAGGGCGCTACGTCAATTTGGGAGACCATAGCGGAGGTCGCTGGCGTGGTGTTGGCGGCGTAAACCCTCGTAATGCCTGCCTCGAGCAGCCTCCCCTCAGCGCCAGGGACCAGGAGCGCATGGGCCACCAGGACCTTCACGTCAACGGCTCCCATAGACCTCAACATTTGGGCCGCCTTGGCCACAGTAGTTCCCGTGCTTATTATGTCGTCAACTATAACGACCTTTTTGTTGCTCACGCTAAGCTCCTTGGGTCTCATGCTCACCTCACCGGTGACCCTGTCCCTTGACTTCTCTATGTAATCATAGCTGGCGCCCAGGCTCAGGGCCAGATCACGGGCCCTTGGCAGAGCGCCAATGTCAGGCGACAGGACTACGTAGCTAGAGTCCAGCCCTAAGCCCTTGGCCATGAAGGCGAAGGGCCTGACGCTTACTGCTGTACCTGGGAAGTGCTTAAGGCTCTCCTCCTTATGAATCTCGATCGTGACGAGGGCTGAGTAGCCAGCTGACCATAGGGCCCTCATCACTGCCCTTATGCTGACTGGCTCGCCCTCGAGGAAGGCTCTGTCCTGCCTTGAGTAAGCCATGTATGGGGCCACCAGCGCCACGCTCTCAGCGCCGGCCTCCCTTGCCGCGTCCGACGTCAGCAAAGCCTGCACAAGAGAGCTGTCCTGATCGGGTACCATAGTCTTGACCACTACTACCTGTTCGCCCCTGAGGTCGCACGGCAACCTGACGTAGGCCTCTCCGTCAGGGAACGTCTTAAATGTGGGCTCGCATAGCTTAGCCCCAAGCGGGGAGGCGAGCGAGGACGAAAACGACTTGGAGACCGTGTCGCTGCCAGGGATTACCGTGACCAACGCCTGCCCCCTGCTTAGGCTGCAAGGCCTTGCAATAAAAGCTGCTTGAGGCCCTCAGGCTGGTCTAAGCCATTCATATAATCTCAGGCCCCCCAAGTCCTCATCGGGCCCTCTTTATGTGGGCCCTGAAGGTTTAATGTGGCTTGCCGACTCTATAGCTTCGGCGAGGGCCTTAGCTATGTCGTTAAGGCTGAGCTCCTGCCTTACGTAAAGGGTCCAGAACCATCCAGGCAGGGTTCTCATCAAAGACCGCGATGAACCCATTGAGAAGGTCAGGTAAGTGAGCGCCCTTGATATAGTGGTCATTTTAACAAGGTCGCCTATGGACCTTGAGTACGCCTCAGCGACCAGGTTTAGGTCGTCAGGGCCAAGCCTTGACATAACTTCTGCCAAGGCCCGCGAAGACAGGAGAGCCGGCCTGTTGCCCTCACCGCTCCAGGTCAACACGAGGCCCGCCGCCTCGCCCACCCTCATGACGTGACCAGACCTGAGCCTGACGGGGCTGAACACGGCTATAGGCGCCCCCTTTAGGTCAATGACCTCAAAGCTCCCAAACTTCCCCCTCAAGTACTCCTCAGCCCTCGTCCTGAGATCACTTACGTCTCTGACGCCCAGGAGGCCGAGGCCCGCGTTAACTAGCCGTCCATCTGTGTCATAGGGGAAGACCCAGTAAAGGCCACCCATCTCAGGCCTGAAGTCAAGCCATGCCGTCTCGGGGTTCCATCGATCGACCTTAGCTATCAGCCTTAACGTCAACACGCTGCTCAAGCTTGATACAGAGTAGGGCCCCCTCGCGTCGACTGAGACCGCGGCCTTCCCGGGCCCAGGCCAGCTAGACCTGACCACGGTGACGCCCAGGCCCTCGGCCTCGTCCCTTAGGCCTGCCACTAGGCGAGGCTTGTCGATAATTACCCACTTGGGCGCGCCCTTTAGGCTGACTGAAGTCACATGTTCACCATCTATAAGTATATCGACTTCCCTCACGACAGACTTTATTACGTCCAGGGTCTCCAGGAGCTTAGCGAAGCTGGGCTCTAAGGTCACCTGTTCGCCACAAGGCTTCTCGTACCTGGCCACTGGGTCAAAGCCTATGACCCTGAACCCCCTCCTCGCTAGCTCCGCGGCCAGCAGCGAGCCTGCGACGCCAAGGCCTGCCACCTCAACATCGGCCATCAAGCTTTGAATCCTCCCGCAAACCTCACTTCTGGAGGAAGCCTTATGGAGTTAACCCTGCCTGTTGAGCTGACCAAGAGCAGGACGGGCCTTCACGCCAGGAGGAGCGTTATCGTCATTCTAGGGCATAACAGGCAGGAAGTCATAAGCAAACCCGTGAAGCCCGGCAAGGGGACATACAGCAGGGGCGAGGCAGGCACCGTCACGGTTACCCTGAACAAGGGCGAGGTGGCGGTGCTGGCCTCGCTGACCATGGGGCTCAGGAGGAGGGTCAAGGGGCTCTTCATGGTATATGACGACTCTGGGGCCCTGAGGCTCAAGGTCAAGTACGAGCGCCTTAAGCTCAGGTACTCGGAGGGCGACCCAGAGCTTTCGTGGACCGTTGACAGGGCCGTTGAAGCGTTAGGCCTTACGCCGTACGTGAGGCGCAGGAACTATGGAAGAGCTAAGGGGATTGACCGCTGAGGTCAGGAAGGCCGTTAGTGATAAGGGAGGTAAGGTAATCTATGAGTACAACGAGTTCTACGGGGACCCAGAGCCGGGCCCCCCTGTTGGCGAGTCAGGCCTGTCAGAGCCTCTCATTAACATGTTAAGGTCAAGGGGGATTGAAAGGCTTTACAGGTTCCAGTGGGAGGCCGTAAACCTCGTAAATAAGGGCGAAGACGTGGTCGTGATCTCAGGCACTGGAACAGGCAAGACCGAGGCCTTCATGATACCCGTGCTCGAGAGGGCCCTGAGGTCAAGGGGTGAGGTCGTAGCCCTACTGGTTTACCCAACAAAGGCCCTGGCTAGGGACCAGGCAAGGAGGCTCTCCTCAATGATGTCTGGGGTCGGGGTCCCCTTTGCCATCCTTGACGGGGACACCCCAAGGGACGAGAGGAGGAGGATCTACGAGAACCCCCCGCCCATACTGATAACGAACCCTGACATGCTTCACGTGGGCCTGGCGCTCTCAAAGGACTATAGGGAGCTGGTAAGCACCGTAGGGCTCGTGGTCCTTGACGAGCTTCACGTCTACCAGGGCGTCTTTGGGTCCCATGCCAAGTGGATCCTCTATAGGCTTCAGAGGGAGGCCAAGGGTGAGGTCCAGTTCGTGGGGTCGGCCGCTACTATAGGGAATCCTGAGCAGCTGGCCTCTGAGCTCTTCTCAAAGGAGGTGGCTGTGGTCAGGGGGCCCCGCAGGAGACGGGGCGCTGCCACGCACCTCTTCGTAGACTACGGCAACAATAGCCGGTGGTCCTTCGCCTCCTACCTCATCTCGGCCCTGACGAAGCTTGACCTTAAGGTGCTAGCCTTTACGGACTCGCAACAGATGGCTGAGCTCGTGGCCAGGATAGCTAAGAGGTCCTTCAGCGCCGAGGTGGGGGTCCACAGGGCCGGGCTGCCTGCTGAGCAGAGGAAGGAGGTCGAGAGGGCCTTCGCCCAGGGCAGGCTTAGGGCCGTAGTGGCCACGTCAACGCTTGAGCTGGGCATAGACATAGGGGACCTGGACGCCGTAGTCATGGCGTCGCTTCCCAAGAGCTTCTCAAGCTACCTTCAGAGGGCAGGCAGGGCCGGAAGAAGGGGGAGGCCTGGGGTCATCGTAACCTTGCTGGGCGATGACCCCATAGAGGCCTACTATGCCTCCAGGCCAGCCGACTTTTTCAACAGGCCGCCTGACCCAGGTTACATAGAGCCCTCCAATAGGGAGGTTGCGAAGCTTCACCTGGTTGCCCTTAGCCTCCAGAGGGGCGCCCTCAGGGCCTCTGGGCTGCCGGCAGCATTGCTCCAGGTGCTTAACGAAGTTGAGGAGAGGGGTCTCGTGCGGGCCAGAGGCGATGTAGTTCTTGCAACGCCCCGAGCCGCCCAGGACTACGTTGAGGCGAGGGGGATACGCAGCACAGGTCCCATAGTAAAGCTGCACCACGGAGGCCGCGTGATAGGGGAGCGGGAGATGCCCATGGCTCTCTACGACCTTCACCCGGGGGCCGTCTACTACCACGGAGGGAAGGTCTACCTATCCACGTCACTGGACCTAGGAAGGATGAGGACAGAGCTGTCCCCCCTGCCTGAGTCTGTGTCGTTCTACACGAAGCCCCTCTACGATATAGACGTAATAGACTTCTCCCCTCAGGACTCAAGGCTTGCCGGCCCGGTGAGGCTAGCCTATGGGGACGTTCACGTTATGGTATCGGTCAGAGGCTATGTAGTTAAGGACGAGTCGTCGGGACAGGTGCTCTCCGAGGTCTACTACGAGGAGCCTATTAAGTGGGACTACATCACCAAGGGCGTCATGCTCAAGTATCCCCTGCTGGACTTCGGCGGCGTTGAGCAGAGCCTGAGCGCTTATCACGCCCTTGAGCACGTCCTGATATCGGCCTCAAGGCCTATAGTGGGGGCCAGCGACACTGACCTAAGCGGAGTCAGCTACCCGACGGGCCACATCGTGATCTATGACTCGCACGTTGGTGGCAACGGCGCCTCGAGGCTTGTCTTCGAGAGGCTTGAGGAGATAGAAGACATGGCGGAGGCCATAGTGGGCTCCTGCACCTGTGAGGACGGCTGTCCCAGGTGCGTCTTCTCGCCATACTGCGGCAACAATAACAAGTACCTGTCAAGGAGAGGCGCTCTGAAGGTGCTGAGGGCTCTGAGGGGACTGGGTCCGGAGAGGCCTGAGGGGCTTCCAAGCGGAGGCATGAGGGCAGCCTAGCAAGCTATGTCGATGAAAAACTTCTTGGCTGATAAAAGGCGTTCCTTAGGGTAGGGACTTTAGCTCATAACCGGGAGCGGCTGAGGCGACTTAATTACCAGCCTCTCACGGCTCGCCTCCTCAAGGGTCAGGCCTTTGGCCTCTGGCGTAAAGACCACGGTGATTAAGGCGCCGCCTATACTGACCAAGGCCATAAACGCGAAGAGGGAGCCGACGCCAAGCTTTGCCTGAAGCAAGGGCAGAAACAGCGTTGACAGGGCAGCGCCAAACTTGCCAGCTGCCGCCGATATCCCGTGTCCCGTTGACCTGTACCTGACCGGGTAGACCTCAGCTGGAATTACGAACGTTGTCGTGTTGGGGCCCAGGTTTATGAACGTGAAGGAGAGCCCGAAGAGCAGGTACTTATAGACATCACCCAGGGTTCCTATGAAGCCCGTGTAGCTGAGGGTGAGGAGTGCGTATATGAACGCCATTACTGAGAAGCCTATGGTCTGCAGGTTCTTCCTGCCAGCGCTGTCAATAAGGTAGGCCGCGATGAAGTAGCCAGGTACGCCTATCAGAAGGGGCACCCCTGACCTCAGTACCTGGGCCGCGAGCGACTTGCCAGGTATCATTGTAGCGGTTATACTGCTTGAGAAGACGCCAGTACCGTAGAGGGCCATGTCCACCAGGAGCCAGGAGACTGCTGTGCCTATCAGGGTGGGCCAGAAAGTTCTTATGAAGTCTGTGACGCCGTATCTCTCAGCCCTAGCCTCTGGCAGGTCCCTCGCTGAGCTACCAGCTACAAGGGAGACGGCCTTACTCGCCTCAGACTTATCGCCCTTGACGAGCAGGGAGTAGCGGGGCGTCTCAGGTATCCGCCTCCTGTAGTAGATGACGATAAGGGGCGGTATGGCGCCTACGGCGGCCACAACCCTCCAGGCCAGGTCAGGCGGCAGATAGGTTGCGGACAGCAGGCCAACTACTACAGCTGCGGCTATTCCAACACCCTGCATGGCGAACACGAGGGCGACCATCCTACCCCTGTTTTTTGTGGGGGCGTACTCGCTGGCTATCGTCGATGAGGCTGGGTAGTCGCCGCCTATGCCGAGGCCCATTATCAACCTTGGTATCAAAAGGGTCGTGAAGTTCACAGCGAAGGCGCTGGCCAGGGCGCCGACGCCCAGTAGCGTGGCCTCTATGCCGTAGACCCTCTTCCTGCCCAAAACGTCAAGAAGCCTTCCAAAGAGCAGCTGGCCAGCTACGGTGGCCCAGATGGCCGCTGAGGCCAGGAGGCCCTTCTGTAGGTTCGTGAGGCCCCAGAGGGGCGTCAGTATGAGCAACATGACGCCTATGTTGAAGAGGTCATACGCGTCGGTGAAGAACCCCATGCCCGCGAGGAGTATCACCTTGAGGTGACCAAGACTAAGCCTGTCCGTCTCAAGGTGTTCAAAAACCCTTGAAGCGGCTCTTTGCCCCATCACTAGCCCCACCCCATCGCTAGCCCCATAGGAACTTCCTACAGTGGCTATTTAAGCGTCTCTACATTTTTTATAGTTCCCTATAGAGCTACATATAAACTATATTCAAACTATAGGTGTATATAGGTGTAAAATCCTTATACGTCAGCTGAGGACAGCCAAAGGGCTACGAAAATGCAGGAGGTCCCTCAGGACCTGTTGGAGGCTGCGCTTTCTATAATAAAGAACGCCTATGCCCCCTACTCGGGCTATAGGGTAGCCGCTGCCGTCAGGGCCTCCTCGGGCAGGGTTTACCGGGGGGTTAACGTTGAGAACTCAAGCTATGGCCTCACGGTGTGCGCTGAGCGGGTGGCGATATTTAACGCCGTAACTGAGGGCGAGAGGTCCATTAAGGAGGTGTTAGTGCTCGTTGAGAGGGGTCCGCCAGCCCCGCCCTGCGGGGCCTGCCTCCAGGTGATATCGGAGTTTGGCGACGATAATACCGTCATCTACTCCGCGTCCCTTGAGGGGGGAGTCATGAAGTGGAGGCTTAAGGACCTCCTCCCGTTCAGGTTCGGGGCCAGCTACCTTAGGGCTCAGAAGTAGGGCCTCATGGCGTAGTTTATGGCCTCAAAGGTCAGCGGGTGAGGCCCTGCCATCCAGGCCAGGTTCTTGGCCGTCAGGTTGTTCTCTATTGCCAAGGCGAAGACAGCGCTGAGGTCGGCCGCGTTGTGCGCGTAGGCCTGGAAGCCGAGCACCCTGAGGCTCTCCTTCTCGAGTATTATCTTCATCCAGCCCTCCCTGTGGCCAACTATCTGCGACTGGGCGTCCCCGGCCAGCCTGTATAGCACCACTTCATAGGGTATCCCGGCCGCCTGAAGCTCTTCCTCAGTGTAGCCCACCATTGCTATCTCAGGGTAGGTGAAGACGTTGTACGGAACTGAGTGGTAGTTGAACCTGTAGAGCTCCCTTCCGCCGGCCATTATGTTCTTAGCCGCTATGATGCTCTCCTTAACGGCCGCGTGGAACAGCATGGCCTTCCCAGTCACGTCGCCAGTGGCATAGACGTTAGGTATAGTGGTCTTCATGCCTGGCGTCACCTTGATGGCGCCCCTATCGAGCTCGAGGCCCTGGGCCTGAAGGCTCTCAAGGCCGTAGTTCCTGGTCCTAGGCCTCCTGCCCACGGCCATGAGGACCTCCTCGGCCTCCACCTCGAGCTCCTTGCCGTCCTTTGACCTAGCCTTAAGGACCTTGTACTCCCCCCTCCTCTCTATGCCAGCCGCCGCGAAGCCCAGGTGAACTTCAACGCCCGCCTCCTGCATCCTCTGCATGGCGGCCTTTGATATGTCGGGCGGCATGTTTAGCAGAAGCCTGTCCATCATCTCAACTATCGTCACGTGGACGCCCAGCCTTGACAGCATGTCGGCTACCTCAACGCCTATGTAGCCGCCCCCTATTATCGCAAGGGACCTCGGAGGCCTCTTGATGGCCCTCCTGTAGGCGAACAGGTCGTCGCTTGTCAGGATGAGCTCCTTGCCAGGTATGTTAAGGATGACGTTCTCAGCGCCGGCCCCTATGACGAGGTTCTTGGTCTCCACCTTCACCTCCCCTTCCTCTGTTGAGATGCGCACGCTGTTGGGACCCTCTATGATGGCCCAGCCCTTTAAGAACGTGAGGTTTGGCTCGTGCTCCTTTATCTCCTCCATGTGCTGCTCATACCTTATCTCCTGAACCCACTCCTTCAGCTCTATTGCCGCCTTCCAGACCTCGTCGGGGTCGACCTTATTGGTTGTCGAAGTATAGTCGAGGATCCTGGTCCTGACGGACTTAGAGGGTATGCAGCCGGCGTAGAGGCAGTCGCCCCCTAGGTTGCCCTTATCGTCAACCATTAGAACGCTCTGGCCCGCCTTGGCAAGCTCAAAGGCCCCAGGGTAGGAGGCGCCTCCTCCCCCCACGAAGAGCGTGTCAACTCTGCTCGGCACCTTCACGGCGGTCGCCCTACATTATTTTGAGGCCTGTATACAGCACGTTTAAAAGCCTTTCTTTACTCGTTAAACATACTCTAAAAGTTTCGCAGCTCAGAGGAAAGTCGCTCATCACCTCTCAGAGTCGCTCCACCCTCCTCACAGCTGCGCTGTTGGTAAGGCTGCCAAGGCTGAATTGCTTTTCTTGACCAGGGCCCTTACGTCAAGTTGTTGATTGAGAATTAGGAGGTCATGTTGGCGCGGCCGCCTGCTGGAGGCTCGGCTGAAAAGCCATAGACCGTAATGCTCCTACGTAACTACTAGCTGTTTTTAATCACCTCTAAATATCATTTTGACGCGGGTCGCTTTTATATGGTATTACAGAAGCAGCTTTCACTGATGAGCCCCCTACCTGATGACGGGCTCTGCTCACGAGGGTGGGGGTGACAAGGGTGTGGATGGGAGGGCAGTGGTGTTCCCCTCGACCAGCCCCAATGAGTAAGGGTGACGGTGTGTGACCCCTTAAGAGGGGTGCCCGTGGCGGAACTAGAAGTTAAGGAAAAGTAAGGAGAAGTTACGCCACGGGTAAACACTAGGACGTGGGCCCGGGGGGATTTGAACCCCCGACCACCCGGTTATGAGCCGGGCGCTCTACCGTGCTGAGCTACGGGCCCCCATCGTTGTTGAAGACCAAGCGCTCTATAAACCTTTGCGCCAGGCTGTGCGGGAGCAATTATAAGCCCCTAACTAAAAGGTTAAAAGCGACCTCTTCGCTGTATTATGTCTGTGGGTGCAGCCTTGGTCGCCCAAGCTATAGTTATGATCAACACGGACGTCGGCAAAGAGAACGACATATTCAACGAGCTCCTTAAGATCGACGAGGTGAAGAAGGTCTACATGGTCTACGGAATTCATGACCTGGTGGTGTTCGTTGAGGCCGAGAACATGGATAAGCTGAGGACCCTCATCACCGATAAGATAAGGAAACTTGACGGCGTTAAGAGCACGCTGACAAGCGTTATAGTGACTGGCAAGGAGAAGTGAGCTCCTCCTAGTCCTAACAGTTTTTATTCTGATGGTTTTCAGGAGCTCCTGGCCTCCTCGCGCTCAGCGATGGGGCCTATGTGATGTAGGTCGAGGCCCACCAGGCTCCTGTTGGCCGTCTCGAACCCGTAGAACCTCCAGTAGGCCGCGCCTGCAGCGCCTGCCACCGCCACTAAGCCCATGACCAGGGCTGCTGCCGTGAAGTCCGTCGCCAGGGGGTTCAGGTTAGTCATGAGCCCGGTGATGACGCCTGTGATGACCCATACGGACATCCTCACAAGGGAGATATAGAGACCCCTTACCTTAGTTGGGAAGAGCTCGGGCTCCAGGAGCGCCCTTGAGGCCCAGGTCAGCTCAACCGTCACGAAGTTCAGGACGAACAACGCCAGCATCAGCCAGCTCATAGTGAAGCCTGTGAGGTATGCAGCTACGGCCAGAGCCGCCCAGAACACCGCCTGTAGGGCGAACGAGAGCAGGGCGAAGGGCCTCCTCTCAACCCTGTGGGCTATGAAGAGCCCCGTCAGCACCCCAACTATGGTCATCACGAAGCCGCCGACCATGGGCACAAGGCTTGAGGCCGAGAGCCCGGAGAACGTTGACGTGAAGAAGGACGCCGCTCCATAGGTTACGTACACGAAGGCCACGTCCTGGGCTATCCCTATCGTCAGGAGCGTTGCAAACCTGGCCCCGAGCCCCGCGGTGGGTTGAACTGGGGCAGCGCCCCCGTCAACCTGCTTCCAGGCCTCCTTAACGTCAATGGTACCTGTCCTTGCAGCTATCCATGGAAGGCTCTCAAAAGCCCTGAGGAAGGCTATTATCAGCGCCACCGTGGGGGCCAAGTACATCAGGAGAAGGGCTGTCTCTACTTGGACGGTCTGAGCTGCTTGGCCGTGAAGCAGTACAAGAGGGACGAACGCCAGCGCCACCCCCAGGTTACCAAAGTTCTGGGCCAGCACTAGCATCTTGCTCCTCCCCTGAGGGTCGGCCCCCTCGGCTATGGCGGCCAGTATAGGTGTCTCAAGGCCTATGGCAGTCATTCCCACTATGGCTATTGAGGCTACGAGCAGCGCCTGTCCCAACGCTGATGAGATCCAGTTCAGGTAAACAGGTATGTACAGCAGGAGGCCTAAGAGCAGGAGGCCGCCGGTGAGTATGAAGGCCCTCCTCCTGCCGAGCCTATCTGATAAGTACCCGGCCAGGAGGGCCCCTATGCCGCCAAAGACAAAGGGGAGGCCGTAGCTGAGCCAGGCGTTTTTCGTCAGACCGCTGGCGTATGTGACCGGGCCGTAGCTCTCTGCTAGGCCGTAAACCATCATTCCCAACGAAAGGGCTGCAAAGGCCGACCACGGAAGGCCCTTAGAGCCTGTACCTCTCAAGCCCCTCACGGCCTGCGAGTTGTTCAACAGACTTTATAAACTAGTATCCCCCTGGTACCATGAATTTTTACTTGGTCAAGTAAAATTCTCTTATGTAGAACGCTGTAAGAGGGCTTACCTGGCAGTTTATAGGTGCGGCCGTCGACTCTTTAGCGGCCTTGACAGGGCGCCTGGTAAGCGTGGCCCTTGACGACACGGACAGCCAGTATGGGGGCTGTACGACGCACCTGACAGGGGTCCTGCTTAATGAGCTGGGCTCAAAGGCCCTCCTGGCCGACTACCCCCTCCTCGTGAGGCTCAACCCGAACATACCCTGGAAGACCAGGGGGAACGGCGCAACGGTGTTGAGGTTATTCTATAGTGGTGACCTCATGGACGTCCTGGAGCTGGCGTGGCAGCTGGCCCAGGAGTACACGACCCCGAGGCCCCCTCTGCCGGGCAAGTCCCCAGGGGTTGTTGTCGTGGAGGGGCCTGTATGGGATGACCCAGCCATGAGGGCCCTCTACAGGCAGGCGCTAACTGACGTTGTGACCAGGGACCTGGCCGAGAGGGCGCTTGTAAAGGTTGGGGGGAGCTTCAGAGGGGGCCGCGGCGTTATAGGCGCTTCCTCAGCCCTGGCCGCGCTGGCCCCTGGCGACCCCTACACATTTGAGCTCACCTTCTACAGGCTTCCAGAGCTCTGGGGCTCGAGGAGATGTGTTGACTTCGGGGAGGCCTTCCTGGCAGAGGCCGAAAGCTCGGCAACCATCAACAACCTCGACCTTGAGGAGCGTGTGGTCGCGGCCGCCCCAGGGGGGCCGGACCCAGTGCTGGCTGGCTTCAGGGGGTTACTACCTGACGAGCTCTGGCAGTTCGAGGGCGCCCTCTGTGAGAGGCCTCACTTCGCAGTCCTCTACAGGTCGAATCAGCACACAGGGGTCCACTTGGTTGAAGGGGAGCTAAGGCCCTACAGGTCCGTGTTGATCAGGGGAACCGTGGCTTCCAGACCTATCAAGGTCCCCCGAGGACATGTTGTATTAAGTCTTATGACCGAGCGTGGCCTCATAGATGTGGCCTTCTTCAGGGAGACGGGCCCCCTGGCAAAGGCCGCTGAGGAGCTCGTGCCAGGCGACTATATTGAGGTCGGGGGCGGGGTCAGGCCCTACTCGCCTTCTGGCAGGCTGACGGTGGCCGCCGAGCTGATGAGGGTCCTCAGGGTCTCAAGGGCTCTGACCAAGCTGCCACCCCGCTGCCCAAGGGATGGGTCCACCATGGAGAGCCTCGGAAGGGGTAAGGGCTACAGGTGCCCCAGGTGTGGCCTCAGGCTCCCCGAGGACGCGGCGATTGAGGTGGAGTTGCCCAGGGCGCTCCGGCCTGGCCTGTACCTGCCTAAGGCCGGCAGGCTGAGACACCTGACCCCTGTTGGAGTACCTCTGCCAACGCTCGCCTCGTTGCCCGTTGGACTTAAGGCGTCAGACGTCCTCAGGGTCTACGAAAGGCCTAGTTAACTCCCCAGTTATCACCCCTCCGTTTCCTATGAAGCCCACCAGCGGTAGGGAGGCCCCGCCCCTCGACTTCCTGTGGAGCTGTTCTGTAAGGATTGTTTGCAGGGCTCTATGGCTATATAAAACGTGTTAGAGTTGTTTGTATAATGGTTGTACGACTGTATTTGTCTAATTTTAGCAAAAATTCAGAACATTTTATACTAATTATAATTAGCGGGATGCCGCGCAGTCTAGGGACACCGCCGCTGGCCGTCAAACCTTGCATAGGAAACGAAGGGGTGTGAGGAAGGCGCAAACCCCCTGGCTTAAAAGGACCCCTCGATTTCCTTTGGAGCCCACCAAGACAGACTAGCATATTTTAGGGCCCTCCCTATGAACCATTGGAGGGACCCCCTTGTACCTAGAGCTGAGGTTCCACGGGAGAGGCGGCCAGGGGGCGGTGACGGCCGCGACCATATTGGCCAGGGCCGCCCTGCTCGAGGGCAAGTGGGCCCAGGCCATACCTAACTTCGGCGCGGAGAGGAGAGGGGCCCCGGTCGAGGTGTATGCAAGGGTGTCAGACACCCCAATACAGGTGCACTCCAGCGTTGAGCGCCCAGACGTGGTGGTGGTGCTCGACTACGAGCTCCTCAAGATGGTTGACGTTACGAGAGGGCTAAAGGAGGGGGGAACAGTCATCATAAACTCCCCAGTTAACACGTCACCCATCCAGGGCTACAAGACCTATTGTGTGGACGCGACCAAGATAGCGAAGGAGTTTGGCCTTGTGGTAAGCGGATGGCCAACGGTCAACACGGCCATGTTGGGAGCCCTCAGCAAGGCAACAAACATCGTTAGTGTAGAATCAATCACTAAGGCCATATCGGAGTACTTCACTTCCCCAGCCCTGGCCAAGGCTAACGGCGAGGCCGCCCTGAAGTCCTTTAATGAGGTCAGGCTGTGTTAAGGGTGGGCCTAACTGGAAAACATAGCTAATACATATGAACATTATATAAGGCAGAATTGGTATTCACGAATGGGTACAAAGGGATCAGGCTTGGGCCAGGTTGAAGTGGTTGAGCCGAAGACCCTGTGGTTCGCCCCAGTATCATATCCAGCCCCAGCCTCCTCAGGCAAGACGGGCCTCTGGAGGACCGAGAGGCCAGTAGTTCACCTGGACAAGTGCGTAAAGTGCCTGTTCTGCTGGCTCTACTGCCCGGAGGACACAATAGTGAGGAGGGAGGACGACTACGTCTACGTGGACTACGAGTACTGTAAGGGCTGTGGCATCTGCGCTGAGGTCTGCCCGACCCACGCCATAGAGATGGTGCCTGAGGTGGTAGGTGAGGGGCAGTGACCAAGAGGGCGCTAACCGGTAACCACGCGGTGGCCGAGGCGGCAAAGCTGGCTAGGGTCAAGGTCGTGGCGGCCTACCCAATAACGCCGCAGACAACCATTGTCGAGAAGCTCGCTGAGATGATCGAGAAGGGGGAGCTTGAGGCCAAGATGATCAGGGTGGAGAGCGAGCACTCGGCAATGGCCGCCACCCTGGGGGCGGCCGCCGCTGGAGCGAGGGCGTTCACGGCGACCGCAAGCCATGGGCTCCTCTATATGCACGAGGTCCTCTGGTGGACTGCCGGAGCTAGGATACCAGTGGTCATGGCTGTGGTCGCCAGGGCCATAGGGCCGCCCTGGAACATACATGTGGAGCACAGTGACGTTATGGATCAGCGGGACACGGGGTGGATAATATCGATCGCCCAGGAGAACCAGGAGGCCTTCGACCTCACCCTACAGGCCTTCAGGATAAGCGAGGACCCCAGGGTGTACCTACCTATGATCGTGTCCCTGGACGGCTTCATACTGTCACACACGGTGGCGCCCGTTGACGTACCGCCTCAGGAGGACGTTGATGCCTGGCTCCCGCCCAGGAGGCAGCCATACACGATAACGCCTGAGAGCAACGTCGTCATGGGCAACATAGCTAACAACGAGGAGTACTACATGATGAGGTTCTCAATACAGACGGCGATGCAGGCGGCCAAGAAGGTCATTGATGAGGTCGATGTGGAGTTCGGCAAGGCCTTTGGCAGGCGCTATGGCGGGCTCGTAGAGTGCTACCTCTGTGACGACGCTGACTACGTTATGCTCCTAGCGGGGAGCTGGGCTGGTGACGCTAAGAAGGCCGCGGAGCAGCTGAGGGAAGAGGGCATAAGGGCCGGCGTCGCCAGGGTCAGGTTCATCAGGCCGTGGCCTGAGGAGTTCATCAGGGAGAGGCTCGTTAACGTTAAGGGCGTCATAGTCTTTGACAGAAGCATATCGTTTGGAAGCTACGGTCAGCTGTTCACGGACACCGCGGCGACCCTCTACGGCCAGACCTCGTTAAGGGGGGTCATAGCTGGTCTGGGAGGCGTTGACGTGAAGCCTGAGGACTTCGCCTCTGAGGTGAGGGACTTCGTATCAAAGGTGGAGGAGCACGGCAGGGTCTACGAGCCAAGGAGGTGGCTTCTGCCGAAGAAGTACTCTAAGCTGGCCGAGGAGGTGGTGGCCTAATGCCGTTCAGGCTGACTGACCTGCCGCGGAAGAGGTACGGCATGCCGGGCAACGCGGCGTGCCCAGGCTGTCCTGAGACCATGGGCCTAAGGTACGTCAAGATGGCGCTGGGGGATAAGGTCGTTCTCGTCATACCAGCGGGCTGCAGCAGCGTGATCCAGGGGGTAGCGCCCAGGAGCGGGATCAACTTCCCGATCCTCAACATAGTGTTCGCCTCAGCCGCCAGCGCCGCGTCAGGCATGGCGGCGGCCTTCGAGACCATGGGCAAGGACTACCAGGTGGTCGTGTGGGCCGGCGACGGGGGCACTGCAGATATAGGGTTCCAGGCCCTCAGCGGGGCCGCAGAGAGGAACGACAACATAATTTACATCTGTGTCGACAACGAGGCCTACATGAACACGGGCATCCAGAGGAGCGGGCTAACGCCCTTCGGCGCCTGGACAACCACCACCTGGACCGGGAAGACCGAGAAGAAGAAGCCCCTGCCCTTCATAATGATAGCCCACGGCGTGCCCTATGTAGCCACGGCAACGGTCGGTTACCCGCAGGACTTCATAGATAAGCTGAGGAAGGCCGCGTCGATCAAGGGGCTCAAGTACATTCACCTCCACGTGCCATGCCCTGTAGGCTGGAGATTCGACCCAGGCCTCACAGTCAAGGTGGCCCAGCTGGCCGTCCAGACCGGGGCCTTCCCGCTGTTTGAGTACGAGAACGGCAAGTTCAGGCTGAGCCCATATAGCGGCATGGTCAGGGACCCAAAGAGGAGGGCGCCGCTCACAGAGTACCTCAAGCTACAGGGCAGGTTCCAAACGGTTCTCAAGGACCCGGAGAAGTTGAAGGGGCTTCAGCGCGAGATAGATGAGATGTGGGAGTGGATAGCCCTCCTCGAGAAGGGCCTAGCCCCACGTCCTTAAGACTAAGCGTGTTTATAGGGCCACATACGACCTAACCTCTGGGATCTTCTTGGAATTAGTTAACATAGACGGAAGCATGGGCGAGGGAGGAGGGCAGATACTGAGGACAGCCCTCGCCCTGTCGGCCATAACTGGTAAGCCCGTCAGGGTATACAACATAAGGGCTAAGAGGTCAAGGCCAGGGCTTCAGCATCAACACCTGGCCTCTGTGAAGGCGCTGGCAGAGCTCTCTGGGGCGAGGGTTGAGGGCGCTGCGCTCGGCTCCACCGAGATAGTGTTCTACCCAGGAAAGATTAAGGGCGGCAGCTTTACATTCAACATAGGTACAGCCGGGAGCGTCACGCTGCTCCTCCAGGCTATAATGCCCCTCATGGCCGTCTCGGAGTACCCTATGAGCGTCAGGGTCATAGGGGGCACCGACGTGCCTATGTCGCCACCTATTGACTACATAAGGTTCGTCCTGAGGCCCTTGCTCGCTAAGGCGGGCTTTGACTTCTCCGTTAGCCTGGTCAAGAGGGGACATTATCCCAGAGGGGGCGGCGAGGTGATAGTGGCCACCCAGGGCGGCTCTAAGCTGAGGCCCCTGGAGCTCGTCAGCTCGGGGAGGGTCCTAAGCGTTGGAGGCCTAAGCCACTGCGTCAGGCTCCCCTCGCACGTCGCTGTAAGGCAGGCGAGGGCCGCGGAGGAGGTCCTGAGGACGCTCAAGGTGCCCATAAGGATAGAAGTAGAGCATTATGAAGGAGGGCCTGACCCTCACCTTGGTCCCGGCAGCGGAATAACCTTGTGGGCGATAACCGAGAGGTCCATCCTAGGCGGGGACTCGCTGGGCGAAAGGGGTAAGCCGGCCGAGCAGGTGGGTAAGGAGGCCGCGTCAGCCCTCCTGAAGGACCTGAGCACAGGCATGGCCCTGGACAGCCACGCGTCGGACATGCTCCTGGTTTACGCGGCCTTGGCCTCGGGTACCTCGAGGCTAGGAGGGGCCTCCCTAACATCCCATGCTCGCACGGTTATCGATCTAATTAAGATGATATTGCCTAAGGTCTCGATAAGGATCGAAGGAGGGGCTGATGAAGGCCCCTTCCTGGCTGAGATTCAGGGCGGCCTAAGCGCGCTATAGCTTGCACTGGCCGGCCCAGCCAGTGCAAAAGGTTTTCACTGCCCAACTGCTCCTGCTTCTTGGAAGCAGGTGTTCAATAGGGTGCAGAATGACAAGAGCCCTGAAGAGCTCATGAAGCTGGCTTCACAATTCCTTACGGAGCTTGAAAGCCCCTTCGTGGGCAGACATGAGGAGGCTCTAGTTATAACCTTGGCCCTGCTGACAGGCGAGCACGTGGTCCTAATAGGTGAGCCAGGCACAGCCAAGAGCGCTATGGCCAGGAGGTCAGCCGACCTCCTTGACGTCAAGTTCTTTAAGTACCTGCTGACGAAGTTCACCGAGCCCAGTGAGCTCTTTGGCCCACTTGACATAAGGGCCCTGAGGCAGGGTTCCTACAGGAGGATAACGGCTGGGAAGCTGCCCGAGGCCGAGATAGCCTTCCTGGACGAGATATTTAACGCCAACAGCGCCGTGCTCAACAGCATACTCAGCATAATGCAGGAGAGGGTCCTCTACGACGGTTACACTGAAATAAAGGTCCCCCTCTGGACGCTTGTAGGGGCCTCAAACAGGGTTCCCGAGGAGCCCGAGCTTGAGGCCCTTTACGACAGGTTCCTCTTTAGGCAGAACGTGAAGCCCCTGGACGAGGAGGCCTGGGAGAGCCTCATCGACGCGGCCTGGAAGCTTGAGATGGGCAACGTGGAGAGGCCCCCTAAGGTGATGGGCATGGAGGACCTCAGGATGCTCAACTCGCTGCTGTTCAAGGTCGACCTAACCCCCATCAAGAGCAAGCTCCTGAGGCTCTTCATGATAATGAATGAGAAGGAGCTTCACATAAGCGATAGGAGGAAGGGGAAGATCATGAAGGCGGTGGCCGCGCACGCATTGCTTAACGGGAGGCTTCAGGCTACGGAGTCCGACCTAGTGGTTCTAAAGTACACGGTGCCAAGAGACGTAGACGACTTTGACAAAGTGAACACTATACTTATTGAGGAGCTGAAGACAAAGGAGAGGATACTCAGGGAGCTTGAGGAGATAGCGGCCAACGTCAGGGCCTCCGAGAGGTCGGTCGCCCAGCTTGAGGCCTTTGACCCGAGGCTCCTTGATATATATAAGAACCTCAAGGTTGCAAAGGGCAAGATACAGAGCCTCGTTCAGGACGTTGAGGACGAGGAGATCAGGAGAAAGGCAGAGGAGGTCAACGAGCTGATAGAGAACCTAACCCAGGAGATAATGATAAAGCTCAACATGTGAGGTAGCGGCTTTGGAGGACCCTGTTAGCAAGGGCCAGAAGCGTCCCGTAAGCGTTTTCCCAGAGATAGGGCTAATTGACGAGGTCAGGATGTATAGAGGCGAGAAGATCCTTTCAATAGCTAAGAGGATAGCGGAGCGAGGGCTTGACCCCAGGCTAAACGCCCTGCTGGCCCTCGACGTCTTCTACACCTATTACCTGCCCGTCCCGTTTGTTGAGAGTCAGGGGGAGTCAGATGACGAAGACATGGCCTTTAGGAGGGCCGTGATCTCGGCTATGGTCAGAAGCGAGAACGTTTGGAGGGCAAAGACTTACACCACCGCTGACAGCCTGACCAGCGTGGTGGCCGCCGCGTCCTTCATAGAGAGGCTCAGCAGGCTTCTGCCCCCCTCAGAAGGGGGGCAACAGGGCAGGGAGTCCAGGGAGCAGGAGGAGCAGGGCAAGGGACCCGAGGCAGGCCAGCCCAGCGTGGAGGAGGCGGCCCAGAGGGCTGCCGAAGCCGCAATGAAGGACGCCGAGATGGCCAAGAAGATAAAGATGGTAGCCGAGAGGCTCGGAGCCGGCCGCGGCAGCGTGTTCTCCCTGGAGAGCTCGGCCGAGCTGGTCCTAAAGCTCGCTAGGGAGACCGACGTGGCGAGAATACTTGAGAAGATAGAGGGGCTTAAGCTGCCGGCGGCCTGGGGGCGTGGGTCGACGAAGTTCTCCAAGGGCTGGATATCAGGGCTTGAGTACGGAGGGGACTTCGAGAGGGTACACTACAGCCAGCTAGCGCTGCCTGACGAACTGTTTTACGCGGACCTGGCCAACGGAAGGCTGCTGCTCTACCAGAAGGAGCTGCCCGCCACAAGGGGGCCCATATACGTCCTCCTTGACAAGAGCGGAAGCATGGTGGGGTCGAAGATAGACTGGGCCCGCGCCGTCGCGGTAGCCCTCTTCAAAAAGGCTATTGATGAGGGCCGCACCTTTGTGGTGAGGTTCTTCGACTCAATACCGTATAGCATGATGATGGTCAAAGGAAGTTCAAAGCCTAATGACGTGCTTAGGGTTCTTTCGTATTTAGCAAGGGTTAGGGCTGGCGGCGGCACCGATATAACTAGGGCGGTATCGGCAGCCGTCGAGGACATAGGGAAGCTCAAGCTGGGCGGCCGTGAGAGGCTGAGCGATGTAGTATTGATAACGGACGGCGAGGATAGGCTTAGCCCTGAGGTCCTTCAGAGGATGCTTAAAAGCGCGAACGCGCGCCTGCACTCGGTCATGATACAGGGCCATAACACCTTCCTTCAGCAGGTCTCATACAGGTACCTGACAGTTAGAAAGCTTGAGAGGCACGAGGCGCTAGAGGTGGTGGACTTCGCTTAGGGCGGCTCAACTCCATAGGCCCTGACGACAGCCTCCATGTTTATACGCCTCAGGGCCCTTTCAGGGTCAGGCGCTCCCCTCAGAGCTTCCTCCTCAGCAGCCGCTAGGTCCCAGGGCCTCAGTGCCCTCGGGGTCTCAACCCCTGGGAAGTCGCTTTCGACCATAAAGCTGTCGCCGTATTTTATGGCCTCAGCTATTACGGCCGTCCTGCCAGGGACCGTTATTGAGTAGCCCAAGGACAGGGCCTCCCTGACCATGCTGGGCTTCGCGTGGTGAAACACTATTGAGGGTGACGGCTTTATCCCAAGCCTGGAGAGGGCTCTATGAGTTAGGCTAACGGTCTCAGGCCCTACGTCTTCGAGGTGCAGGTGGACCACACACCCTAGCTCCTGGGCCTTCAGCGTCGCCTCCTCCAGTATCAGCTCAGAGACCAACACCCTGTCAGCGGCAGTCCTATAGTGTTGACGTCCAACCTCGCCAATTCCGTCAAGCCTCCCTGACCTGCAGAGGGACGTTATGTAGTCAAGGACCTTTAGGCCCAGATCAAGCACCTCAGACGACCTAAGGCCAGAGTCCACAAGCTTATCTACGTCAGCAGGGTGAAAGCCGGCTACGCAGGCGACCTTAAGTCCTGCCTCCCTAGCCTCCCTGCAGGCGCTCTCATGGTACCTGAGGACATCCCTATAAGCGGCCTCAGCGTTAGTGATGTCAAGACCGTAGTCCCAGGGGGAGACGGAGACCAGGGCTATGAACCAGCCCCCTGACCTGAGAAATCTCTCGGCTAGTTCGCGCGCGCTCAGTCCTCTTAAGGGATTTACGTGGGCGTGGCCGTCAGCTATCATCAGGCAGGCCCTCTCACTCTTATATGGCAAGAGGTTAAGGGCAAAGCGGTAGGGACTCTGGGCTGTGACCCCAAGGAGCTTGCCGCAACGGGCGCCGTAGAGCTGCTGAGGGAGGTCTTGGCTAAGAAGGAGGGCCCTATAGGCGTCGGCGCGGGGAGCACCGTGCGCGCCTTTGTAAGGAAGGCGGTAGACCTCCTGAGGGGCCGTAAAGTCGCCAGCGCTAGCTCGTCAACTTCCATAGAGCTCTCATCCTTGGGGGTGGACGTTATCTCGTTCCCCGCTGGAAGCCCCTTGCTGGAGATTTACGTGGATGGCGCAGATGAGGTGTCGCCGACGGGCGACCTGATCAAGGGAAGGGGAGGCGCCCTGCTTGGCGAGAAGGTGCTGGCCTACTTCAGCCGCCTCAACATCTTCATAGTGGGTGAGGACAAGCTCGTCTCAAGGCTTGGCGAGAAGGGGCCTGTGCCCCTAGAGGTGGTGCCGGAGGCCTACCCTTACGTGATTGAGGGCCTGAGGCGCATGGGCTTCAAGGCCTCACCCAGGACCTCCCGGGGCAAGCTAGGCCCACTGGTCAGCGACTGGAGGGGCTTCATAGTTGATGTTGATACAGGCCCCATGGAAGACCCTAAGGCAGTTAATGAGGTCCTCAGGGGCGTGCCAGGCGTTGTCGAGACCGGAATATTTTTGGGCTATGCGGACTACGTGGTAGTAGGAAGGGAGAAGGAGTGCAGATATGACGTACTCAGGTTCAGGAGGAGAGCGAAGGCCCCCGATTTATGACATATCTTTAGCTGTAACCTCCCCTCTCGAGCTAGAAAGACCGCCAACAGACGTTATGGCTGAGGCCAGGGAGCTAGCGCTTTCCTCCAGGTTCGTCAAGGTTCGGTCAGGGAAACTCGAGGTCTGGGTTTACCTTGGGCCGAGAGAGGACCACTTGCTGGTCGCTGCAGGCCATCCAAAAGAGATGGGGAAGGCTGCTGAGGAGCCCGTTTACTGTAGCTGTGAGGCCTTCCAGCTGAGGTTCATCTCTGAGGAAAGGTCTTTAGCGTGTAAGCACGTGCACGCCTTAAGGCTTGTACTCAGAGGGCTGGCGACGCACACCGAGGTTGAGCTGAAGGACCCTGGTCAGCTGGCCGAGATAATCAACGAGGTCATAGACATCGGGAGGAGCGTCACCTTAAGAAAGGTTCTGTCGGGCTTAGTGAACGATAGCCCTAGCTAACACTACGGCCGCTGCGGTGGCCGCTGAAATTACGACGAGAGTGGTGGGGGATATCTCAACCTTGCTGCGAAAGTTCTCATAGAATGCCACAAGACCAGCGGCCGCGAGCGGTCCCGACGTCTTCTTCCTCCTGGCCCTTTTCTCCGACTTCTCCCGCTCGGGCATAGATTTAGCACTCAGTCTTATAATACCCCTAAGGGCAATTTTAACTTTCTGGGGAAGGCTTGGACGTCGGGTGTCTACAGGAGATTATGAGGAAGGAGTACTTTGACAGGGACAGACAAAGAGGCCTGTTCCAGACCTTCGCCTGGCTGGTCGAGGAGGTAGGGGAGCTAGGCGAGGCGCTGCTCAAGAAGGGGACTGACGGGGTCGCTGAGGAGCTGGCCGATGTCATCGCTTGGACGTTAAGCCTCGCAAACCTCGTGGGCGTAGATGTTGAGAAGGCCCTGAAGACCAAATACGGCGAGGTCCTGGCTAGGCATAGCTGCTAACGGACCTAATGGCGCTAACTATCCCGCGAAGCATCGAGGGGGCCCTCTCTACGATCGTCCCGTTTACTATACCGTCAGCGCCTGACTCAATTATCTTGACAGCGTCCTCCGGCGTGTTTATGCCACCACCGACTATGAGGAGGCCGTCGTAGCCATACTCGTTAAGGGCCTTCCTCGCGGCCTTTACGGCGTCAGGGGGCACGGGCCTTGGAGCCCCGCTTCCTGCTTCGAGGTATATCACGTTAACCCCCATCATGGCGCCAGCCAGTGAGTAGGCGGCCACTAGGTCAGGTCTATCGTATGGTATGGGCCTTGCTCTCCCCACATAGCCTGCGGCCCCTCCATGGCCGACTATTACATATGCTGTGGGTATAACCTCAAGCCTCATCTTGAGCACTATAGGAGCCGCCTGCGCCTGAACCCCCGTTATGTAGTATGGATCGTCACTGTTAAGGAGGGTCATGAAGAAGACGGCGTCGGCGTGAGGCGTGAGCCCATTGATGTTGCTCGGGAAGAGGATAACGGGGAGGCCTGACCTCTTGGCAGCTTTCACTACATCTGACAGCCTGGGCTCATAGACCCCTAAAGAGCCTCCTACCAATATAGCTGAGGACTCGGCCTCGGCGGCCATCCTGGCTATGACCTCAGCGTCGTCAGGAGTCGACTTCTCGGGATCTATGAGGGTTAGGTGGAGCTTCCTCCTCTCCCTCTCGGACAACAACGACGTTAATACTCTCCCTGCCCTCAAGCTCTCTATCCTCGGCTGGCTTGCTTACAATGAGTTACGAAGGGGTTAAAAGCTACTGGCCTTCCTCAGGACCTTCCTCGCCTTCACCCTCCGTAGGCTCCTCGGCCTCCTCACCCTCCGGCTCCTGGTACGGCTTAGAGCACTCGTCCAGGCGGCCCTCGTAGGCTAGGTCCGAGATCCTGTTATACACGTCTACCCTGTCGTAAACCGCCGGGACCTCAAGCTCACAGTAGAGGTGGCAGGTCCCGCACCTGGCTATCGCCAGCTTGTGGTCCGCGGAGTCTAGCTTCTTGAAATCTATAGTCAGCGTCATGGCGCCGCAGCGGGGGCACTGGAAGTACCTTGAGGGCCTGCGGACCCTCCTCACCTGCTTAATTCTCTTCCTCCTTCTCCTCGCCAAACCTTCTCCCTTAGCCTCTAACGACGTTAAAGTTTAATAATTTGATAGGTTAGCCCATGAAGTCTCTGAAGGTCATTATTATACTTGGAAGTAGGCGGAAGACCTTTTGGTGATGGAGTGGTGCGGCGGCCGGGATTTGAACCCGGGATCTCCGGCGTGGCAGGCCGGCGTCCTAGTCCAGGCTAGACTACCGCCGCACCGTTGTTAGGCTTTATGCGACCAGCTTATTAAGTTAAGCTGGGCCAAGTTACGAGGAGGCAGAAGTTGCCGCTGAAGCCCTTCGAGTGGACCTATGGCTGCGTAAAGATTCACTTTGGACCTAGCTCTGAGGAGGCCCTGAGGAGTTACGTGAAGGACTATAAGAAGGTAGTTGTTGTAACCGGCAGAGCGGGGGCTAAGTCCAGCGGGGCCCTGAAGGACGTCGAGTCGATCCTAAATGAGCTGGGAATTCAATACTTAATATATGACAGGATAGTCTCAAACCCGCCTTCATCTTTAGCTGAGGACCTGGCCAGGCAGGTCTCCTCCTATGGGGGAGAGGCCCTGATAGCGATAGGGGGCGGGAGCACCATAGACACGGCTAAGGTGGCCGCAGCGATCGTCAGCAGCGGGGGTACAGCGTTGGACTACCTCTACGGAAGGAGAAAGGCCGCGAGCTGTCTGCCGCTGTTCGCCGTCAACCTAACTCACGGCACTGGCTCTGAGGTGAACAGGTACGCTAACCTGACCGACATAACCAGGGGCGACAAGCTTGGGAACGAGGTCTGCTACCCTAAGGCCTCCTTTGATGACCCTAGGTACACCATTAGCATGCCTAAGGAGCAGGTAATCTGCACGACGCTCGACGCCCTTTACCATGCATATGAGTCGGCCACCACGGTAGGCAGCTCGCCCCTGGTCCTGACCTTCTCCCTGGAGGCCGTCAAGAGGATAAGGGATAACCTACCCCTTGCCGTCGAGAGGCCCAACGATGAGGCCCCCAGGTACTGGCTCATGTACGCGGCGATGTTGGCGGGCGTGGCTATAGACTTGAGCCCAACAAACATCATACATCAGATAGAGAACATCATCAGCGGCATATCCCCCTCACTCCCTCACGGCTGTGGGCTCGCAATAATAGGGCCCGTCCTCGCGCCCCTGGTCCACCAGGCGTCCCCTGAGACATCGTCGCAGATAATCAGGACCCTCGACCCCTCCCTGTCGGAGGTCACGCCTGAGGCTGCCAGTAAGGCGCTGGCGGACTTCACGATGTCTGTGGGCTTCACTAAGAGGCTCTCGGACTACGGCATAGGTAAGGACGTGCTAAGGGAGGCTGTCAGGAGGGCGTTCAGCAACCCGGTGGTGTCTGAGAGGCTGAGGACCCGCCTAGGCGGCGTCAAGATCGACGAGCAGAGGCTCTTCGAAATGCTTATGACAACGCTTTAGCCCTTTACGTAGTCCTTGCCTATGAGCTCGCGGGCCACTATGTACCTCATGATGTTCTGCGTCCCCTCAGCTCCGACATAGTATGAGAGCACGCCCAGCAGGTTCCTGAACACGTTAGCCTCCTCGGTGTATGAAAGGGCCCCGTAAGTCCTCATCAGGACCTCAGCAGCCGTAAGGGCTGTCTCCACGGCCACCATCTTGGCAGCCGCAGCCCAGTAGTCGAGGTCATGAGGCCTTAGCCCTGGCTCCTTCTTTATGTATATCCTGTCCGCTACTTGGGCAGCCTTGTAAACGAGGAGCCTAGCGGCTTCGAGCCTGGCCGCGACCTCTGCTATCGGGAAGCTCACGCCCTGGAACGACGCTATGGGCCTGTCCCCGAACAACCTCCTGTCCCTTGAGTACTTCACCGCGGTTTCGAGGGCCCACTGGGCAGCCCCTACGTTAGCCGCGCTGACCAAGACCCTAGCCAACGAGAAGCCCTCCATGGCCACGTAGAATCCTCTGCTCAACTGGCCCACAACGTACTTCCCCTCTATCGGCGTCTCCTTGAGCCTCAGTATGCCGGTCGATATCGCGTGCCTACCTATCGTGTTAAGTATGGAGTACTCAAAGCCCGCGGGCCTCTCGCCGTTCCTGTTCCCTATGAAGGCAAAGCCTGTGAGCCCCCTGTGGCCCGTCTCAGGCGGCGCTGTCCTTGCTATCAGGTACCAGCCGCCCAGCTCAAGCTGCTCCATGGCCTCCCTGACGCCGCTTATGTAGACCTTCTCGCCCGTGACCTTGTAGACCCCTCCCTCACTGACAGCGTATGTCCTCTCGCCGGCTACGTCGCTGCCGCCGCTCGGCTCCGTTGAGGCTATGCCGAAGAAGGCCCTGCCCCTGCCCACCTTGGGCAGGATCTCCTGCTTGGCCTCCTCAGAGCCGTAAAGGTAAAGTATGTAGGGCCAGGCGTTGTTGAGCAGCGTGAAGACGGCCGTCGCGACGGCAGGGTCGTTGTAAGCTACCTCCTCTACGGCCAGGGCGGCCGTGAAGAACGAGCCCCCTTGGCCTCCGTATTCCTCGGGCACAGGTATTGCGAAGAGGCCCTGTTCGCCCATCTTGTGTATCAGCTCAGTCGGCATCGACCTCTTGGAGTCCATGTCGTCCCAAATGGGCGCGAGCTCCTTGGAGAGGAACTCGTGAACGGACTGCTTGAACAACCTCTCATCAGTAGAGAGCTCGAGCTCCATAACTTACGCCCATCGGCAGAGGCGACAATTTAAATTAAAGTGTTGCTATTTGCTTGTTATCAACTTCTCAGGTCACCACCACAGCTGGCTAGGAGGGAGTTCACCAGGTTTCGGCACCTCTTAAGGATTTCGGAGGCCCTGAGTGAGCCGTGCTTGGCCGCCTCTAGCAGCCCTCTAACAGACTCGCAGAGGAGCCTGTCAGCGTTAACCCCCAGCCTTGTAACGGTTTCCTCACCGATCCTCATGGACTGAGTCCTCATGAATGGGAGGAAGTCATCCATGGAGAGGGACCTTATGTAAATACCCGTTGAGTTCAGGACGAGCTCTCTGCCCCTGCCTAACGGCATCACGATCTCATAGTCGCCTGGCGGAGGAGCAAGACATACGGCTAAACTAACGCCTGTACTGCCTTCGCATGGACAGCTCATACCGCTCATCACCCTTGGTCGGGTTTAGCTTTAAAATCCGTCTATGGACTCAGGCCTAGGCGACGAGGACCTTGAGCACCGCAGTAAGGAAGTTAGAGGAGGTATCAAGGGGGCTCGGAAAGGAGGCAGCAGCTCTACAGGTTTCATCAGTTATATCAGAGGTTACGGAGCTGAGCGACGCTGTGGAGAGGATAGTAAAGTACGTCGAGTGCATCTCGTCATCTAAGGGCAACTGCGTCCAGGCAGGGGGCTCAACGCTGTGCGCGACGAGCTGCGGCGGAACTTACTACATGAAGGAGGAGGGCTCGCTGAAGGTTTGGAAAGTGGGGACCAACGCCATATCAATAGTGGAGAGCCCTGGCCAGTTCATGGTCAGCGACAAGGACTTCAGCCTGGGAATATTCCAGGACTCTTACAGGGTCAGGCTGGAGGGCACTACCTTCAGCGGCCCCCTAAGCCCTGAGCAGGTCGCTAAGGACGCCTACTTGATGCTTCAGGCGGCCAGGAGGTTAGTTCCTAAAGTTAAGACGGTCCTTGACTCCCTCTCTCAGTGCGCGCGGTCCCAGGGCCTAAGGTGTTAGGCCCGCACACGTGCAGGGGTGGCCTGGCCCAGACCGTTGTTCGTGATTGGCGCACTGCTCGTTAGATCGGCGTTGCGCGTAAAGGCTAGCTCTTATAATGGCAATTATGCTGTTTAGATCAGGATGGCCACTATGACTAGGGTTGGGGTTATAGGCCTGGGCGTCATGGGCTCAAGGATAGCTGAAAACCTCTACAGGGCGGGGCTTTTGACAGGTGTTTACAATAGGTCCAGGGCCAAGGCCGAGGACTTCCATGCGAAGCACCCTGACGTAAAGGTCTACTCGTCGCCAGCCGAGCTCGCTGCAGACGTGAATTACATAATTACAATGCTGTCGGACGACGCTGCCGTCAGCTCAGTTATAGAGGCCCTTCTCCCACACGTAAAGGGCAAGGTCATTATCGAGATGTCAACAATATCGCCTACGACCAGCGTCTCGCTGGCCGCCAAGGTCTCAGAGGCCGGAGGGGTCATGTTCGACGCGCCCATAATGGGTACCTCTGTTGACGTTGAGCAGAAGAGGATAACAGTGCTCGTAGGAGGGCCCCGAGAGCGGTACCCTGAAATAGAGCCCATACTGAGCGTCACGGCGGGAAGGGTCCTCTACGTAGGTCCTAACGGCTTCGGCCTCTACATGAAGCTGGCTGGCAACATGATGTTCGCTGCCTTCATAAACGGGCTCGCCGAGGCCATTAACTTCGCCCAGAGGGCCGGGCTCTCGCCTGAGCAAATTACAGACCTGTTCCTTAACATCAGTGGGACCAGGTCGCCCAGTAGCTCGCTCAAGGTCCCAAAGATGCTGGGCTCTGACTACAGCGTCCAGTTCGCGCTTAAGCACATGAGAAAGGACACGGAGATAATGGTGAGGGAGGCCCAGAGGCTTAAGGTGCCCCTGCCCCTCACGTCGCTTGTCTCAAGCCTCTATAGGATGGCGGAGGGCCTCGGCCTCGGGGACCTTGACGTCTCGGCCTTGATAGAGCTCTACAGAAAGGTCTCGCAGGGCTAGCCACGGCCCCTTCCAAGCCTCTCGTGGGCCTTGGCCAGCTCCCCGGTAACCTGGGACGCCAGCAGGTTGAGCTCGCCGGCCAGAACCGTTGCCGAGACTATCTCAGCGAGCTTCAGGGCGTTAGTCCCAGGGGGATCGCCACCGCCGGCCACGCCAAGTAGCTCTAGCGCCTCCCTCTGCGTGGGAAGCCAGGTGCCCCCGCCGACGGTGCCGACCTCAAGGCTTGGGAGGGTGACGGATATGTAGAGGTCCTCCCCCCTGACCTCAGTCCAGGTGTAGGCCATGCTGCTCTCAACTACTTGGGCCACGTCCTGACCTGTCGCTATGAAGATGGCCGCTATCATGTTCGCCACATGTCCGTTAAAGCTGGGGCTACCAGCGACAGCGTTGCCCAGCAGGTTCTTGGAGACGTTGGCGTAGTGCACGTCCTCTGCTGTGGTCTTCAACACCTTCCTTACGACGTCCCCCTTTATTATGGCCTCGGCCACCACGTACTTGCCTCTTCCGAGGACCCTGTTAATGGCACTGGGCTTCTTGTCCGTGCAGAGGTTACCGCTAACGGTCACACACTTAACGGAGCCCCCATACCTTTCCAATATAAATGAGCACAGCCTGTCAGACGCTATGGTCGCCATGTTCATGCCCATGGCGTCACCGGTCTTAAAGACGAACCTCGGCCACAGGACGTTACCCACTATGAAGGTCTGCACGTTAACGAGCTCCCCATGCCTGGTGACCTTCTTGACCTCGGACTTAAGGGCCTCCAGGTTCTCCCTGATCCAGGAGGCTAGCTTATAGGCCTCATCAACACTTGGGGTCCAGATTAGGGGGGCCCTGGCCATGCCGTCATAGAGCACCTTGGCCCTGGCCCCTCCGCTCAGCGTGACCGCCTTAACGCCCCTGTTAACGCCCGCTATCAGCGCCCCCTCGGTCGTCGCCATGGGCACGTAGAACTCGCCCCTCGCGTAGTCGCCGTGCACAAGCAGGGGACCCACGATTCCTATGGGCACCTGAGCGGCCCCTATGGGGTTCTCGATGTTCCTTCCAACGACCCCTATGAAGTCTATGACAGTGGACGCTATGGACGTCAGCTTAACGTTATACTTCCTCTCGAGGAAGAGCCTCCTGGCCAGGGCGGCCAGGTTAGGGTTCCCCAAAAAGTCGTCAAGTTTACTTATGCTGAGCTCCCCTGCCTCAAGCCTCTTTAAGGCCTCATTAACTCTGTCCTCCACGTCAGGCTTGGACATCAGGTACCCCCATGGCTGGCCTGAACTTCAGCACGTAATATATGAGGCCGGCGTCCCTGTCAACCCTCGTCCTCCGCAGGACGGCCTCCATCTCTATGCCTTTCCTGAGCTGGGAGGGATCAGCTATATCCGTCAGCTCAGTGACCACCTTAGTCAGGCCTAGGTCGATAAGGCCGACGTAGATAGGTGAGTACTGCCTCGAGCCGTCAGGGACCGCGTATACTGTAGTGTAGCTGACGAGCTTTCCCCTCTTGGGGAGCTCTACAGGCTCGAGGTCGCGGCTGCCGCAGTAGGGGCACGCGTTCTTCGGCGGGTAGTGAACCCTTCCGCAGGAGCGGCACCGGGCCGCCTGGAGCCTGTAAATTGAGTGCTTGAACCTCCAGAACCTAGGTATCGAGAGCTCCATTGACAAGGCTCACACCCCCTCAACGAGCGCTACAAAAGAGTTCGATCCAAGGCCGTTCATTGAAATCACCAGGCCCCTCTTAGCCCCTCTCACTTGTACGCCTGGGAACTTGCCAGCCACCTGTAGTGAGGCCTCCGCCAACTGGTAGACGCCCGTTGCGCCTATCGGGTGTCCCCTGGCCTTGAGGCCCCCGCTCGGGTTGGCCACGGGGCCGGGGCCAGTGGGGGAGAAGGACCCCTGGGCCACCATTTCAGCCGCCTTGCCCTTAGGGGCTACGCCTATGCTCTCAAGTACGAGCATAGCCGTTATGGTGAACGAGTCGTGCAGCTCTATGAAGTCGAAGCGGTCAACGCCGGTCAATGAGGACAGCCTTTTGTAGGCCTCGGCCACGCTGTCTATGATCAACGGGTCGTCACTTAGCTCAATAGAGCCAAGCCCCGTCGCTGACTCTATGGCGGTTATCCTGGCCATAGGCTTTGAGGATGAGTCCTCGCTCGACAGAACTATAGCAGCCGCCCCGTCTCCGAGTGGGAAGGTGTCGAGCAGTGTTAACGGCTCCGCTATGACAAGCGCCTTGGAGACCCTGTCAGGCTTGATGGCGAAGTTCAGCATGGCGTAAGGGTTCTCCTTAGCGTTGTTATGCATGAGGGCGGGCCAGTAGGAAAGCAGCTCGCGGTCAACGCCATAGGTCTCCATGTATAACCTCGTGAGCATAGCGGCGTCAGCCGCAAAGCCAACGTTATAGTACGACCGGCTCTCAGAGTCATAGACCATCTGAAGGTGTCTATAGGCCTTGCCGCTGGGGAACTCTGTTATCTTCTCCACGCCTACTAGCAGGACCTTATCAGCCATGCCTGACTCGATGAGGGAGGCCGCGACCTGGGCGGCCGCGAGGCCGCTGGCCTCGCCGGCCTCAATGGTTAGCGCCCTGACGCCCCTCAGACCAAGGGAGGCCGCTAGGTAGCCCCCTAGGTCGAGCTGTTCGTCCTGTAGCGTTGCCAAGGCGTTTGCGACGACAATGTAGTCCACTCCTCCAGGTCTTCCCGCCTCATCAAGGGCCTTAAAGGCGGCCTCTGCGGCCAGGTGGCTGAGGCCCTTCTCATAATGTCTTTCAACCTTTGTCATCCCAACCCCTTCCACGAACACCTGCAAACCTCATCACCTCACTTGATCACGTAAATTATCTCCCTGCTCTTGGCGTAGAAGCCGTAGTCAACCTTAACCTTTCTGGCCAGGTACTGCTCAACCGTGGGCGCGAGAAGCCTCTTAGCCTCTACCGCGTCGGTGACCAGGATAGAGTAGGCGTCGCTTCCCGCACCGCTACCAAAGGGGGCTAGGAGTATCCTGTCGCCGGGCTTGGCCTTGTCTAGCACCTTAGCGAAGCCCATGAGCGCGCTGGCGTTATAGGTGTTCCCTATCATGGGCGTCACGAGCCCCTCCTTCAGCTGATCCAATGTGAACCCGAGGTCCTGCCCTACCTTCACTGGGAACTTGCCGTTGGGCTGATGGAATATGGCGTACTTGAAGTCGCTCGGCCTAAGCCCCGTCCTCTCAAAGAGGGCCTTGACAGCGCTCTCTATGTGATAGAAGTAGGCGGGCTCGCCTGTGAAGCCCTCGCCGTGGAGCGGGTACGGCTCGCCTGACCTCCTCCAGAAGTCAGGGGTGTCCGTCACGAACGTTGCGGAGTCCTCTATTATTGCGGCCGCGCCCTTCTCAGGTCCTATCACGAACGCCGCAGCGCCGCTGGCTGCCGTGAACTCCAGGACGTCCCCAGGATTAGCCTGAGCTGTGTCGCTGCCTATCACAAGGCCATACTTTATCAGGCCTGATGACACCATGCCCGTCAGGGCCCTCATGCCCTCGCTGGCGGCCCTGCAGGCGAACTCGAGGTCGCTAGCCATGGTCATTGGGGTTATGCCCAGGGCCTCCGCTACGATAGTAGCGCTGGGCTTGACCGCGTAAGGCTTCGACTCGGTCCCGAAGAACACGGCCTCTATTTCCCGCGGCCTGACCTGCGCCCTCGCTATGGCGTTCCTCGCAGCCTCATAACCCATGGTCAGGGAGTCCTCGTCAGGGCCTGCGATGGCCTTCTCGTCAACTGCGAGCCCCCTGTACTGCTCAGGGTGCCAGCCCCATATCCTGGCGATCTCGGCCATGGGGAGCCTGTAGATAGGAACGTAGGCCCCCCATCCATGTACTCCTGCCCTTACACTTCCCAAGCTATAGGGCACCGCCTACATCATGGGCCACCAGTTTATAAAGGTTAGGCACTTGACAGATTTTCTTTCAACGATAGTCGAACTACCTAACGGCATGAACGCTCTTAAGCCTGGGGAGGCAAAGGGCCTCGGCGGTGGGCCCGTAGCTCAGCCAGGTAGAGCGGCGGGCTCTTAACCCGTAGGCCGCGTGCCCTGGCCAGCGCGGGCGGAAGTCCCGGGTTCGAATCCCGGCGGGCCCGCCACGAACGCAGGGCTCCTTCCTCGCTTCGCCTGGGCCGAGGCTTGCTATCCATATCCCACCTAGTTTAAAGGAAACCATTAATATTACTTTTAAAGATGCCCAGTATATCTGGGATAGTAACTTTAAGTTACACCAATAACGCTTAATAGCTTAGAGCTATAACTTTGAAGGCGGACCATAGGGGTGTGGTGGTATGTCCGCCAAGCTCCCGCCTGTTAAGGTTAAGGACCCCACCACTGGCAAGGAGGTCGAGCTGACGCCCATAAAGGTCTGGACCCTTGCGCCTAAGACCAGGAAGGGCGTCAAGATAGGGCTCTTCAAGAGCCCTGAGACTGGCAAGTTCTTCAGGGCTAAGGTACCTGACGACTACCCTGTCAAGTGATTTAAAAATTAGAATAAGTTTTTTGTTTTTTAACTCACTTTTGTGATGACGCATTTAGCACGTTAAAGACGACCTGGGCCAGGTGCTGAGGCTTTGTATACCACTTGTCATAGACGTACTTCTGCCCCTTATAGGTGATCTCCACGTTGTCGTCGGCGTCGCGTATGCTCATAAGCTCGGCACCGCCCTTCGAGATCGAGATGACGTTCTTTCCCTTAACTTCAACCTTTATGTCGTACTTTGTGGCTTCCTTCTGAAGCAGATCCTTAACCTCGTTCAAGTACTCGCTCATATACGTCACCGACGTCCCAGATTAAAGTGGCCTTTAAATTCTTTTTGTTATAGACGCCCAGCTCCTTGAGGACTTAATTACTTGAACTCCTCTCTTGTGTGGGAGATCAGGGATGGTCTCCGCCCAGGATGTGAAGACAATCCTAGTCGTAGGAGCTGGCACTATGGGACATGGGATAGCGGAGGTAGCAGCCATAGCCGGCTACAAGGTGTACGTAGCTGACATAAACGATGAGATACTGAGAAGCGCACTAGAAAAGATCAGGTGGAGCCTCTCCAAGCTGGCCGAGAAGGGGCAGATCAGGGAGAGCGTTGACACAGTGATGTCACGCATAAGCACGTTGGTGAGCGTAAGGCCTGACGGCAGCTTCAGTGACGAGTTGGCAAGGGCCGCCTCGGAGGCCGATATGGTCATAGAGGCTATACCGGAGAAGCTGGAGATGAAGCAGGCCCTCTTCAGGTTCATAGATCAGCACAGGAAGGGCAGGATAATAATGGCGACGAACACCAGCAGCCTGCCCATAACTGAGATAGCGGCCACCACGACGGCCCCGGAGCTCGTCGTTGGCATGCACTTCTTCAACCCGCCGCCCCTTATGCCGCTTGTCGAGGTGATAAGGGGCGAGAGGACCGCCGACGAAGTTGTTCAGGCCGTGGTCGAGACAGCCAAGAGGATGGGCAAGCAGCCGGTCCTCGTTAACAAGGACGTGCCGGGCTTCATAGTGAACAGGGTGCTGGCCCGCTTCATGAACACGGCGTGCTGGCTCGTGGCTAAGGGTAAGGCAACGATACAGGAGGTGGACGCTACTGTCAGATATACCTTAGGGCTTCCCATGGGGGCCTTTGAGCTGGCTGACTACAGCGGCATTGACGTATTTTACCTAATAGCCGTCGCTATGTCCCAGAGGGGCTTCAAGCAGACCCCGTGCCCGCTCATAGAGGAGATGTATAAGGCTAACAGGCTAGGCATGAAGACAGGCATCGGCTTCTACCAGTACCCGAAGCCTGGGGCCTACGCCAGGCCTGAGATACCGAGGGACCTCGCAGGCAAGGTAGACCCAGCGCTCCTGTTGGCCCCAGCTGTTAACGAGGCCGCTTGGCTGCTGTCGAACGGCGTGGCCACCAGGGACGACATAGATAAGGCCGTCAAGCTGGGCCTCGGCTGGCCCAAGGGCGTCTTTGAGTTTGCCGACCAGTACGGCATAGATTCCGTGGTCAAGGCCCTGGAGCAGCTCAAGCAGGACATAGGGCCTGAGTACGAGCCTGAGCCGCTCCTGAGGCAGATGGTGTCGCAGGGGACTACAGGCATCAAGGCCGGCAAGGGCTTCTACGAGTACGCTAAGTACGAGGAGGTCGTGAAGAAGACCGTCATAGTAAGGTATGAGAAGCCTATAGCGTGGATTATACTCAACAGGCCAAACAAGCTTAACACCATAACGCCTGAGATGATAACTGAGCTGAGCCAGACGCTTGACGAGCTCGAGGAGAACGCAGACGTCAGGGTCATAATTCTAACAGGCGCCGGGAGAGCCTTCAGCGCTGGGGCCGACGTAACGGCCTTCGCCGGAATAACTCCCATCAAGGCCACCATATTCTCAAGGAAGTTCCAGGAGCTGACGCTCAAGATGCAGTACTACACTAAGCCGATAATAGTCGCGATAAACGGCTACGCCCTCGGCGGCGGCCTTGAGATATCGATGAGCGGCGACATAAGGATAGCCTCCGAGACCGCCATGCTGGGGCAGCCTGAGATAAACCTCGGCTTTATACCTGGGGCTGGGGGAACGCAGCGTCTGCCGAGGCTTGTTGGCAGGGGAAGGGCCAAGTCGCTGATATTCACCGGAGATATGATATCGGCTAAGGATGCCATGAACATGGGCCTCGTAGACATGGTTGTTCCGCCGGAGAGGCTTGAGCAGGAGGCCAGGAATCTGGCCCTCAAGCTTGCCGAGAAGCCGCCGCTGGCCCTCCTAGCGGCCAAGCTCGCGATTGAGATGGGCCTTGAGAGCAACATATGGGCTGGCCTCTCGCTTGAGGCAGGGCTCTTCGGTCTCCTCTTCAGCACGCAGGACGTCATAGAGGGTGTCTCGGCGTTCCTTGAGAAGAGGAAGCCCAGCTTCAAGGGCCAGTGAAAGGTGTAGTCAAACCTTTTTTCCTTCCGCCTCAGTCTTTCTGAGGGCCGGGTAGGGCAGCCGGGTCGTCTAGCGGCCCAGGATGCGGGGCCTTGGACCTAGCGGAGGAGCCCCCGTGACCGGGGTTCGAATCCCCGCCCGGCTACCATGACTCCTTAGACCTCGCGTACCGTTACACCAACCGCCGAGAGGACGTCCTTAAGCTGTTGCCTTAGGGCTGACTTGACGCTGCTCTTCTCGATCACAGCCTCTCTGGCGCCCCCTGGTGAGCTCTTCTGGACGGCCTGAGCTATCACGTCATCATGGACCTCTTTGATCGCGTGCTTAGAGATTATGTGCCCGAAGCACGCCTCGCCCCTTAGCTCCATCATGGTGAAGAGGTGAGGGTAATGCGTTGACCCAAGTCCTATGGCCGGCCTGCAGCTGCCTAAGGTCTCTGCGCTAATGGCCTCAATGACTGCGTCAGCCAGGGCCTCCAGGGCCCTCCTGTCACTCCACTCGGCCTGGGTGCTCCCTATCTCTATGAAGGCCAGGGGCTTCCTGTTCCCCGTAGGGCCGTGATGCGTGGCCTCTAGGGTCACCTCGTACTCGTTGAGAAGCCCTGACTCCTCGGCCCTCCTAGCGTAGGCACGCAACAGGACGAGGCCCACGTCAGCAGCTGCGTAGGCCAGCTCCCTCGGCCTGCCGCCGAACCTGACCTCATCGGTCGGGTTGCCAGGATAATGGACCGTGAGTGACTTCGTTTTGCTGGACGACTCGTGCCTAGAGAGGACTATGACCGCGTAGGCGTCGGGGTCAGGTGTCACGTCAAGGAACTCCATGTTAACATCATCAACGTCAAAGCCAGCCATTACATTACCTGTGCTCAGCTCGAGGCACTTAGAGGCGCCCTTACATGACCTCTCCCGGAAGCCGAGCCTTGAAGCTATTAGCTCCGACGCCCTTACGCCGACAGGGTCGAGCGTCGAGTATACTATCGCGGCCCTTAAGGCCCTCCACCGGCATTACAAAAATAATTCCCCTGGTACAAATAGGGTTGCTCGGAGGGCTTTGCACTCGTCTGTAACCTTTCAGCTAGTTTATGAGGAGCCGGGTCAAGTCTTCAAGGGCCTGGGCTCCGTGAAGAGGATGCTTGAGACGGAGGGCTGCAACATGGCGTCAGGACCCTCCTGGGTCGTGGCGTCCTGCAAGGGCCTGCTGATAAAGGCAAGGGTAACTGTCGAAGGGGGCCTCGATAGGGTTCCGCTTGGGGGTGTCAAAGGCCTTTTGGTATTGGTGGCTGAGGGCGAGCCCGAAGACCTGGTCAAGGCCTCAAGGATGGCGCTCTCGGTGGCCCAGGAGACCGGGGGAGGCCTCGTCATGGCTTAAAGACTAGAGTTTTAATTTCGCCTCCTTAAGGCCTTACGGGGCCGGGAACGTGGCCAGGATAGTTGTAATAGGCGCGGGAGCTGCCGGGATGTCAGCAGCTTCCAGGGCTAAGAGGCTGAAGCCATCGAACGAGGTCATAGTGTTCGACTCCAGCAGGTGGGTCAGCTTCGCCCTCTGTGGGATCCCCTACTATATAGGTGGCGAGGTGAGCGAGCTAGAAGACCTCCTCTACTACCCCCCTGAGGAGTTCACGAAGAGGGGCATTGACCTAAGGCTCGGTAAGGCCGTAGTTGAGGTGGACCCTGACTCTAAGACCCTGACTTATAAGGACGTCAAGACCGGTAGCGTTGAGAAGATCACGTGGGATAAATTAGTCCTGGCGACGGGCGCGAGGTCGAAGGCGCCTAAGATATGGCCTGAGGTAAGGGAGGCCGAGAACGTCTTCTACATAGTGCACCTGGACTCGGGTAAGTACATAAAGGACTACGCCAAGGCGCTGGGCCCAGGCAAGAGGGCTATCGTAGTGGGCTCTGGCTACGTAGGCCTTGAGATAGCTGACGCCCTTATGAAGCTCGGCCTCAAGGTCACAGTGTTAGAGGCACTTGAGCAGGTGGCCCCTAGGGTGCTCGACCCCGAGCTCGCCAAGGCGCTAGAGGCCAGGCTCCGCGAGTCGGGGGTAGAGGTAGTAACTAGCGCGCCCGTTGAGCAGTTCGAGATAGTGAACGGTAAGGCGAGGGCGGCTGTAACGCCTAAGGGCAGGTTCGAGGGCGACATGTTCGTCCTCGGGGTCGGCATAGAGCCGAACAACGACCTGGCCGTTCAGCTAAAGCTGAGGCTCGGCGCGAGCGGGGCTGTCATAACGGATGATCATACCCTCTCAAGCAACCCTGACGTCTATGCCGTGGGTGACGTGGCGGAGCACAGGGACCTCGTCACGGGCCAAATGGTCTGGAGGCCCTTCGCCCAGGTAGCTAATAAGATGGGTCACGTGGCCGGCAGCAACCTAGGCGGGGTCGAGTCGGTCTTCCCAGGCAGCGTCGGCACGTCAGCCTTTAAGGTTTTTGGCATGGTCGTAGCTAGGACAGGGCTGAGCAAGCCTGAGGCCGAGAAGTACGGCTTCAAGCCTGTCGAGGTCTCGTTGGAAGCTGGGACCAAGGCGCACTACATACCAGGAGGGTCCGAGCTGACGCTTAAGGTCGTCGCTGACGAAAAGACGGGCAGGCTCTTGGGCGCCCAGGCGATAGGGCTTGACGACTCTGTCTTCTGGAGAGTTAACACCGTCGCTGCCTTGCTGACCACGAAGGGTACCGTCTGGGACCTCTTCGTCGCTGACTACGGTTACCAGCCCCTCTTAGCGCCTGTGTGGGACCCCTTAGTCGTGGCTGCAAGGCTCCTCATGAGGACCCTTGGCGAAAAGCCTTTCAAGTGAAATATGCGCTGGGAGCTTTCGTCAATTATTTCCGAGACTGTAGCGCTTCCGCGCAACTACTAGTTGTTTTAATCGCTTCTAGATATCGTTTTGACACGGGTCGCGTTTATGTAGTATTACCGAAGCAGTTTCCATTGGTGACCCCCTACCTGATGACGGGCTCTGCTCACGAGGGTGGGGTGATAAAAGGCGTGGATGGGAGGGCAGTGGTGTTCCCCTCGACCAGCCCCAATGAGTAAGGGTGACGGCGTATGACCCCTTAAGAGGGGTGCCCGTGGCGGAATTATAAGTAAGGAAAAGTTACGCCACGGGTAAACACGACCCGAGCGCCTTTCTTACGGGTCACCTATGGTGATCAGGACCTCAGAGCCGTCGTTCAGGTTAAGCAGGTCACGGAGCCTGACCTCTGCTATGACCTCAACGACGTCACCCTTATACACCGTTATTTCGGGCCTAACTAAGTACACCTCAACGGTCCAGTTCAGGAGGGCAGGGTAGGCCAGGACTTTGCCCAGGTTCATGTCCTTTACTTTAGGGGGCTCTATAACTATAGGCCTAAGCGACCTCAGGGACTCGTTAAAGGACTCCACATCATCCTTTATCCTCAGGTTAAGGGTGCCTGGGTAAGGGACTATGCCCAGCGTTCTCCTTATGTTATCGGCGTACAGGTTAACGAAGAACTCCCCTTCTCCAACGCCGCTGAACACTATACCCTTGTAGGTGCTCTTCACGTTAGGCCCGCAGGCTTCGGCAAGAACGCATTTTAAAGTCCTTGTTTTTGAGTCTAGCCAGGTGCTAAACGCCTTGAATCTGAAGGCGTTGGGAGCGCTCTTGGTAATAGCTGTGATGACCTTGCTCGCGCTCACGCCTGTGGTCAGCGCTCAGGCAACGTTGCCGTTCTCTTCCTCGCTTAACACTACCAGGGGCGTGCTCACAATAAGTAATGTGTTTTACTCTGTGGGCTTTGACCTATCCCATGGCGCTAGAGCTTACTTCTGGTGGGTCAACGTTTCTCAGCCCGCGCTGCTGTCCGTGATACCATTTAACACTACGAGGATTCCAACCCCCTTAATATCAATATCAGCGCCTAACTCTACATCGGTTCCACTCCCTGGAGCGCTCTCCAGCTCGGCCTGGCAGGCCTCTGAGGTTTCGTCTAACTATTATGCGACGACCTTTGAGCTCACGGCCAACGCCTCGCTGACAGCCCCCTTCCTCCTAAGGGTCTATATGACGTTCAGCGGGCTGACGCCTCTGATAACCTATCATATAGTGATAACCAATCTGGGCACCATGCCGGCCTCGGCCACATTAGCTTACGGTATAGGCTATTACCTGCCTTCAGCCTCCCAGTGGAAGGCGGCAGGAACAGTAGTCCTGGCCAACGGCTCTATCGATCTCGTAACTTTAAGCAATGGATCACAGCTGGCCTCGCCTATTAATGTAATCAGCGTTGAGGAAACCAGTGGTTCGCCAGGCCTAGTCATCGGGCTGACGAACCTCCCCAGCGGAGCTCAAGTCAGGGCGCTAGAAGGAGAGCTCTTCGGCGCTGGGGTGAACAGCACGTTCTTAGTGACCACGTTCACAACTCCTCTCATAAGCCCGCAGGGCAACTACTCCGTGACGTTCCAGGCGTTCGCAACGGGCTTCAACGCCTACGAGCTAGCGTCGGTAGGGGCTACCCTGCCAGCCTACTACCTCTACCCTAACGAGACCAACGGCATACAGATGTCAATGGGGGTAAGCTCCGTGGTCAGCTCACTTGAGGGCACCATAGCTGACCTCAACAGCACTATTAGCAGCCTAGAACAGGAGCTGAGTAACACCAGCGCTAAGCTCTACTGGTATTACAGTCACCTTGAGCAGGCCAGTAGGGCCGAGTCCTACTATCTCTCAGAGGCCCACAGAGGGGGCATACTCGCGGCCGGCATGTTCGTTGTAGGAGTAGTGATAGGGGTCCTGGGCGGGGCGTTCTTCCTATCACCTAGAGGGGCTGAGGCTGTGACTAAAAAGCCCGCGAGGGCTAAGAAATGAGTGAGCTTAGTCCTCAATAGCGAGCTTCCTCACCGCCCTGGACATGTTTACGCACTTGTCTAGGTTCCATAGGATGTCTAGCACGCTTCTCACCCTCTTCTCGCTGAGCCTCTCCACAGTAAGCCTCCTGAACTTGTCCTCAACGCCAGCCCTGCTCAGGGGGTTCTTGAAGTGTCCTGGAGGATAGGTCGAGCTCTCCGTGAACGTCCTGCCGTCCTTGAGAACAACAGTTATAGTGTTCTTTATGCCCTCAGGGTAGATCTTGTCGTGCTCGGGGTTCACGGAGACCTTCATGACCTTGAGCACCTTCCTTACGTCATCTGCTAGGTACCTCTGGGGCCTGAAGGTGTCAAGCCACACGTGTCCGTCAAGCAGGGCAGCGGCGACTATATAGGGAAGGCTGTGATCAGCTGTCTCACGGGTCCTGGGGTCCCACTTCTCTGGATCCTTGACTATTATGTTATAGCCTACCGTGAAAGTTTCCACGTGGACCGACTCTACGTCCTCTGGCCTTATGGGTCCCGTCCTCTCCCTTATCTTCAGGGCAGCTTCGACAGCACTCATGGCGTGGTACTCGACGGGCCAGAACTTTATGCTGGTCTGAAGGATCTTATAGGCCTCCCCGCCCTCGCCTCCCATGGCCGGCAGGCTGAAGCTCTCTCCTCCAAGCGCCACCCTGAAGAAGCCGAACTCGCCCTCAAATATTGGCGAGGGGCCCGTCATGCCCCTCCACGCGAGAAGGGCCGCGAAGAGGCCGTTCCTGGCAGCGTTTGCCGCGGCGCAGCCCTTCCACATGCTCAGCTCGCCAGCCCTTGTTTGCCTTAGCGCGGCCGCGTTAACGGCGGCTAGGTTTATAGCGTGCCTTAACTGCTCTTCGTTGAGCTCAAGCACCTTGCCCGCGCCAACGGCTGAGGCTATGGCTATGTAGACCACGTGGTCCCAGCCCTTCGACCTCACGCTGTAGGCGTCGGCAAGCCTAGCCGTGACCTCATAAGCGGCCACAACGCCCTCTATGACGGCCCTTCCGTCGGCCTCAGCTAGCTCCGCCGCCGCGACCACAGGAGCTATGTTGTCGCTCGGGTGAAGGGCCTCCTTTGAGAGGTACGTGTCATTGAAGTCGAAGTACCTGGCAGCGCACCCGTTCGCGAAGGTAACGTGGTCAGCAGGACCCGTGGACCTAGTTCCCCATATCGTTGCGGCTATCCTCGAGCTGGCCGATGACCTCGCTATCCACCTGGCTATGCTTGGAGGCTCCTCGTAGAAGGCGCCAAGCGACACCCCAAAGGTGTCAACTATTCTCTTCTTTGTTTCCTCAATTACGTCACTGGGGAGCCTATTAAAGTTGAGGTCCACAGCCCAGCTGGCTATCCTTGAGGCCAAGTCATTCATAGGTCAGGAACCCACAGGCCCTTGGTCTAGACCCTTATTAATTTCTGGCGTCGAGCGGTGTATTGAAGGGCAACGAGTTGCTAACGTTCGCTAAGTACCCCTACCTGGCCGAGTTCCCAGGCTACCTGGTTAAGTCGTATGGGTACCCTGTCACGTTAAGGGACTTAGCGGAGGACTCCCAGGTAGTTGAGAACGCCAGGAGAAGGCTGAGGGAGGCCATAGAGAAGGGCGAGGTCAGCGTCGCCGAGGTTAGCGCTGAAGACGAGGTCTCAGCCTTCTACCTGGCAGCGGCTATAGTGTCAAAGAGCCAGTCAACAAGGCTCGCCGAGCTGCTGGCTGAGGCCGAGTCCAAGAGGGCCCGTAGGCTCCTTGAGGACGAGGATAGAGAGGCCCTCCTAGCCATAGCGAGGTCGCTGGGCCTCAGGGCATCTAAGGCCGACCTTAAGGTGCCCTGGACTATGAGGCAGGGCAGGACCTTTTACAGGACACTAAGCTTTTCCGTCAGCGTGGCCGACTACCTTAGGGTAGTAGCACAGCTGAACGACCCTCGCTGGTCTTTAGTTAACTCCATGGTCAAGGGAGGCCTAGTATACATGGACGATGGGACCTTCAGGGACTTCCTCTCGTTAGCTATAGCCAGGAGAATCAAGGACATAATAAGGACAATCCAGGGCGACGACTCTTTAGGGCCATACGTCGATGAGGCGTTGAGGCTCTTGGCAGCTAAGGAGGCCAAGGTGCCCATAGCTTCAAGCCTGGACGTTAACCTGTTCCCGCCCTGCATGAAGGAGCTCGCCCCGAACCCTAAGTCTAGGGGCGACCGCGGCCTCTACGCGTATCTCTCATTCATAGCCTCCATAGGCGCCCCTCTTGAAGTCCTTACGTCAGAGATATCGCGGACCCTTGGCATTCCCAGCGAGAGGGCTAAGGCCTTTGCTGGGGCGCTCCTGGCCTCAGGCCTAGGCACCAAGTACAGGCCCTACACCTGTGACGTGATGAGGCAGTACGGCCTGTGCCCTGTCGACTGCGGCTCCAAGACGCCTCTTCAGGCATATCGCCGTCTGGCTAGGAGCCCTCCTGGCAGCCGAGCTGAGGCAGGAGCCCAGAGAGCCTCTCCAGCCTCCGCCACCCATCCCTAAGGGCTTCATTGGCGATCCTCGCCAGGACGTATATTGACGTGGGGTTGACAAGTATTACGCCCTCCCTCTTAAGGGGAACCGTTATCTGCACAGCACTGATGAGCTCTAGGACCACCTCCTCACCCAAAGATATAGCGCCGCTGTGCTTGAACCCCGCGTCCCTCGCTGCCTGAAGGGCCTTCGCCGCGCAGTCTAAGCTGGGAGCCTTGACATGAACTATCGGGCCTGTGACTTTCAGCCACAGGTCGTCATAGGGTCCGGCCAGGGCGTAGGCGAGGTCAACCGGGCTGATCTCGGTGTGCGTCTTGAAGACTATCCTAGACCTGTCCCTCAGCCAGTGCCACTTCCCATCGACTATGGTTATGCGTCCTGTGCAGCTGCTTGTGGTCGTTAGCCCCCCTTCATTGATGGGCTTCAGAAACTTCTCAGCGCCAGGGTCCAGGTAGCCGATAAGCCTCTCCTCAAGCAGCACGTGTTTTATGTCAGGGCTTCCTGACGACCTCGGCATCAACCACCACCTGATAGAACCTGGGACCTACCATCCTGACAACCCTTGACCCCAGTGATCTCCACTCGGCTCCAAGCCCCCTGAGGTTATCATCAACCAGTTTAGTCGCCTTCTCCTCAGGGTTCTCCCCCTTGGAAGCGTGGACATGCAGGTAGACATGGATTACGCCCTTATCCCTCAGGCCCAGGAGGGCGTACCTAAGGTATGGAAGCGCGATGTCCGGGAGAGGCATGAGGACTCTGTCCGCTGTCCCCATGAGCCTCTCGCTGACTACCTGGGCTGCGTCCCCGAGGTAGGGTATGACCCTGTCTTCGACCCTGTTCAGCCTTATGTTCTCCACCATGTGGGCGTATGCGTCAGGGTTTATGTCAATGCTGTGAACGACTTTCGCCTCGGAGTGCTTAGCGATGACTATTGAGAAGGTGCCGACCCCCGCGAACATGTTTATTATAACCTCACCAGGCCTGACGAGCCCTGCCACCCTGATGTGCTCATAGCTTAGCCTCGGCGTTATGAAGTCCTTACTCACGTCGACTTTAAACGAGCAGCCGTGCTCCCTGTATATCGTCTCGGTCCTCCGCTCTCCCGCGAGGTAGACAAGCCTCCTGACCTTATGAGGCCCCTCCACGGGGCTGGCGGCAAGCCAAGCTGACCTTACGTACTTGTGTTCAGCTAAGAAGGCCTGGGCGAACCTAGCGGCTTCATCTATGTCAGGCGTGACCCCGTAAGGGGGCTTCACTATGGCTATGTCGCCTATTATCTCAACTTTAAACTTTGTCACTACCCTTCACCGGCTTCCTTAGGAGGGCTATGAAGAAGCCCGGCACGCCGTCCTCAGGGCTAAACCTAAGGCCCACTCCGTTATAGCTGGCCCACCTCGAAACCCTCTCAGGTCTCTCCACCTCAAAGCCTATGTCCTCGGCCTGCGCGACGACGCCCTCGTTTTCCACATCTGTCAGCGTGCAAGTCGAGTAGACGAGCCTGCCCCCTGGCTTAAGGAGCCTCCAAGCCTCCCTGACGAACTGCACCTGGTAACGGGCTAAGGTGACGGCGTCTCGTAACGTCTTCTTGTCAGAGAGCTTAGGCACGACGCCTAGGTTTGTGCAAGGGGGATCGATAAGGACCAGGTCTACGGCCTCCCTCAAGTTCAGCAGGTCTGAAGCGTAGCGGGAGTCACCACCTATTACTGTGATCCAGTCAGCGCCTAGGGTCTTGAGGTTCTGCTTGAGCCTCTCGGCCTTGCTTTCTCTGTCTATAGCTATTATCTTGGCTGAAGGCCCTGCGATCTGGGCAACCATCGAGACCTTGCCCCCTGGGGCCGCGTTCATGTCAACTATTAGCTCCCCTGGCCTCGGATTGGCCGTCATAACGGCCCACATGCTTGGCAGGCTCTGGCTATAGATGAGACCCTCGTGCACCTCCTTAAGGGCTCCAACCTTGGGGGCCACGTAGACGGACCTCTCCACCTTGACTGCGAGACCAGCTCTCTTGGAGAAAATTTCCTTCGAGTCCATCATCGCTATGCCGACCCCGACAGGCATGCCTTCTGGTGTGACAACTGTGACCCTATCGCCCTTCCTGACCCCCTCGGCCCTTATGACGCCAGGCGCGTAGAGGTCACTGCCAACGTAGACGGCCTCTGAGGACCTCTTGTCAGCGACTACGATCTTGCCCTCCACGTCTATTTTGTACGGCCCTTCGACCTCCGAGTAGATCGCGCAGTCTATCTCCTCATCCCTGTGAAACTTGAGCCCCAGAAGCTCTAATCGTTGCAGGACCTCCTCAGTAGTGGCCTTCAGCGTGTTAACCCTCACATAGTAGCGTCTAGGAGGCCTGGTTAGCGCCTCAAGTAAGGCCTTGACCCCTCTCTTGGAGACAGGCTCGAGGTTCTCTAGGAGCTCGTTGTCATAGCTGAGTGACATCCTTCACGGATCACCACACGAAAACCACTATAACGTTGTTCAGGTTGGTGCCAGTAGGCCCCGTCTTTATTAACGCGCCTATCGCCTGCAGGGCCCCATAGCTGTCATTGTTGCTCAGCGCTCTTAGCGGATTGATACCAATTGATGACAGCTCCTGAGGGACTGCCGAAGTTACTACCGCGCCAGCCGCGTCTGTCGGCCCGTCAATACCGTCCGTAGCTATTGCTAACAGAGCCGCCTCGTCGTGGCCTATGCCGAGCCTTTTAGCCTCCAAGGACCAGGCGAGGGCGAGCTCCTGGTTCCTTCCTCCTCTCCCCGACCCCCTTACAGTGACGCTGGTCTCGCCCCCGAGCATCAGGGCGGCTGGCCTCCTGACGGGCCTGCCGCTCCTGATCACCTCTGCGGCGAGCGCCGCCAGCACCTTGGCCACCTCCCTGGACTCCCCCTGTAACATTGAAGTGAGGACCAACACGTTGAACCCTCGCTCCTTGAGCCCTCTCTCAAGCTCCTCAAGGACGTCCATATTCCTTGCAACTATCCAGTTATGGGCCCTAGCAGCGTCAGGTGAGTCAGGCTTAAGGGTCTCCTCAATAAGGCCCCTGGCGCCCTTTTCCAGGACCTCAACAATGCTCTTCGGGACCGCGTCAATAAGTCCGTAAAAGTCCAGCACTGACAGCGCGTCCTTGAACGTAGTGGGGTCGACGGCTGTGGGGCCAGACCCTATGTCATGGATTGCGTCCCCAGGCACGTCGCTTGCGTAGAGGCCGTAGACCTCTGAGGGCCTTGCAGCCTTTACCAGGCCTCCGCCCTTGACTTTTGACAGGTGCCTTCTAACGGTGTTTATCTCAGATATTGAGGCGCCCGAGGTCAAGAGCGCCCTGTTAACGTTAACGAGGTCCTCCAGCGAGATGGAGCCCAGGGGTGACTCAGCCAGCGCGGAGGCCCCTCCTGAGACCAGGACTAGGACATGAGCTCCTCCCCTTCCAGCCGTGGCTGCCCACTCAAGGGCAGCTGTGCCAGCCCTAAGGCTTCCTGGCGTGGGTAGGGGGTGGCCGCCTCTTATGATCTCAAGGTTGTAGCCCTTTAGCTCCCCGACCTCTATTCCCTCGGGAATTACAATAGCTCCGCCCTCAACCTCCCCGGAGAACGCCTCAAGGGCCCCCAAGGCCATAGATGCTGACGCCTTGCCAATGGCTATGAGCACGACCCGGCCCTTAGGACAACATCTCCTGACGAGATTCCTGGTCCTATTCCTTACGTCGGAGGCCCTAAGTATAATGGGCAGCACTTCTTTGAGCATCAGGTCTCTGTAGTCCTTCATGGAAACCTTTGTTTCACTTAGGTGCTGAGGGCGATAAACATTTTGCCGTGCTTCAAAGTCAGGCGGTGTCGGCATCTGGCCCTTATGCAGGCCGGTACGTAAGCGCTGATTTAACCTCAAGCTTAACCGTTCTAGTCTAGGCCTGGTAGCTACGCTGACGGACGCTTACGGGAGACCTCTAAACAACCTGAGGATAGCTGTGACTGACGAGTGTAACTACAGGTGCTTCTTCTGCCACATCGAGGGGGACCCGATAGGCTCTCCAAGGCCTATAGGCCTTGGGAGGCATATCATGACCCCTCACGACTATTACATAGTGGCAAGGGCCGCGAGGGCGCTGGGAATAGGGTCATTTAAGGTCACGGGCGGCGAGCCGCTGGTAAGGCGCGATGTAGTTGATGTGGTCAAGTCCATTAAGGAGGGGGCTGGTAGCGCTGCCGATATATCAATGACAACCAATGGTTACCTGCTAGCGGTCTACGCCAGGGCCCTCCGCGAGGCTGGCCTAGAGAGGGTCAACGTGTCCTTGCACTCCCTGAACAGGGAGCGATACAAGGTCATAACAGGCGTTGATGGGCTTGACGTGGTGCTCAAGGGGCTTGACGAAGCCTTAAGGGCGGGCCTTAAGGTGAAGGTGAATATCACTGTAACGAGGATAAACAAGGACGACGTGTGGGATGTAATAAGTTACGCCTCATCGAGGGGGTTCAGGGTCCAGCTGATAGAGCTTCAGCCTGTCAACGAGGGGCTCAAGGTCTTTAAGCACCAGCACGTTTCATTGGCCGAGATAGAGCGCAGGCTCCTGAGCATGGGGGCCAAGGTCCGCTTACGGGACCTCCACAACAGGCCCATATACGTCCTTCCTGATGGAACTGAGGTCGAGGTGGTGAAGCCTTACGACAACCCTGCTTTCTGTGCCGGGTGCACTAGGGTGAGGCTTCTGGCGGACGGTACCTTAACTCCATGTATAAATTACAGGGGTCCTGGCGTCAACTTGCTTAGGAGAATAAGGGGACTTCCTGAGGGTGAAGCCGTCGAGGAGGCCAAGAGGGCCTTGTTGGAGGTCAACAGCTTAAGGAGACCTTATTACATGTGGAGGCTTGACATGGACAACGGCATAATTAAGCCGACCAGGTTAAGGCTTAGTCTTCCGTCAAGAAATATAGGTTACTCACTGATAACAGGGAGTCGAGTTTGAGGTCTCCAGGCCTAATGGTCTTTAAACTTGGATATTAATGTCCTGTGACCCATCGATGACTGTCTTGGTGCTCTCATAGGCATATCTTGTAATTACTGTAACATGTAAACCAGGGGCGTCAAATGAGGTGTAGAGAAGACAGCGCCTAGAAACGCTATTACAAGAACCGGGTTCGCGGTCCTGAAGACCATCTTTGCTAGCCTCCTGTCCATAGATCTTGAGTAACGGAGGACAATAGAAGAGGACCATACGGCCAGAGGGGTCAACAACGCGTCACCTATCAGGCCCTTTCCTGTGAGCGCCCAGTAAAGCCACATGCTGGCAGCCATGAGGGCCATAAAGATCACGACGACCTTCGCGACCCTCTGAGGAGGCGCCACGACCGGGTACATCGGGACCTTAGCCCTCCTGTAGTCGTCGATGTAGTAGTAGACTATGAACCATATGTGCATGGGTATCCACAGAAAGACCGCCAGCGCCAACAGGATTGCGGGCAGCCCTATGCTTCCGGTGGCTGTGGCCCAGCCGCCCAGGGTCGGCATGACGCCAGCCACGCCGCCTGCTATTATGTTAAGTGGCGACCTCCTCTTGAGCAAGACAGTGTAAATAGGTATGTCGAAAACTAGGGCAAGGACGCACGTCAAAAGGACCAGCCAGTTGATCAGGGCAGCCGCCGCGAAGCCTATTGCGGTAAGGATGAGCGAGCCTATCAGGGCCTCCCTCCTGGTTAGCCTCCCTGAGGGAACGGGCCTCTTTGAGGTCCTGGTCATCATGGAGTCGAGGTCAACCTCTAGCGCCATATTGAGGGCTGTCACGCCGCCGATCGCGCCAAAGGACGTTACGGCCAGGAGCCCCAGCTTCGTAAGCGAGAGGGGACCGCCAGCAGCAAAGTATGAGGCGAAGGCCGTGAAGGCAAGCAGGGCTAGCTGAGGAGGTTTCGTCATCTCGAGCACGTAGGCCGTCTTCCTCAGCAAGGTCATCTAAGTCAAGAATTAAATAACCCAGAACTTACGTAGCTGTATATGTAACTACTTACGCGCGTTGTCTAGGCCTGTCCTCAAGGCCTTCACCTTTTTAACTATGTGCCTTCCCAACCTTAGACCAGGGCGCGCTAGGTGGCTCAGGCTTCTCAGTCCTCAGGGACGGCTCAGGCCCCTAGGCATTCCAGCAGGGCGTACTGGATCGGCCTGGCGCTCGTAGTGATAGGGCTTCTCCTGCTAGTCTACGTTTTCTACGAGGCCATAGAGGCGTTCCTGGCCACAGGCTCTCAGGTCCAGTTCGAGAGGCACTTTGGGGGCGCCTTAGGCTACCTGAACTCTATGACCTCCTCCAGCTCATCACTTGGCGCCCTCGGGACGTACGCGGACGTGATAATAGTCCTCCTCATAATGGCCGTCTTCCTGGGCATAGCCTTAGCTGCGGCCTCAGTCATAATAGGCAAGGGCGTCGATCTCATCAAGTCATGAGCGTGAAGACAGCATGAGGATCGGGACCATCGTGTTTTTAGGGGGCGTCCTCATAGTAGCGATCTTCGCCCTCCCCCTCATTTACTTCCTTTACTACATTGCGGCTAACCCATATCAGGCTATTGTAGTGAACATGTCATCGACGCCTAGCCCCCCTTGCGGTGAAACTGAGTACGCGCTGAAGCTCACCTACTCAGACCCCATACCTATGGGTGACGTCAAGCTGACAGCGACCTTCACGGAGGCCAACGGGTCCTCCTTCGTGTTCAGGGCCTCAGCCAACGTGCTCACGAAGGGCCGTAGTCTCACGCTCTGCGTGCCGTCAGGGGTCCTTGCGTCAGCGAGGGCCGTCAGCTTCAACCTCACGGGCAGCATAGGCTTCGTGTACCCGCTCTCCATATCAAGCTGGCAGCCCGTGGGTGGATAACCTTGAACGCCAGGGAGGTAGCCAGGGAGGTCATCATAGGGGTCCTCGAGGGCCTCGTCTACATGCTTCTGTACCTGTATCTCTTGCCCGCACTTGTGTCATACCTTGGCGTTCTGGCAGGTCAGCCCTCCCTGAGCGCGGCCTACTCGTACCCTATCGCCTACGCAGTGGCCTACATTGGGGTCTTTGAGGCGCTCTCAGTGGCGGCGAGAGTCCTGAGGAAGACGGTGTTCAGCCCTATATTTAGGTCGTTGCTGGCCCTCATAGGTCTAGTGGTAGTCCTTTACGTACTGGGGACCGTCATGCCAGGGGGCGTGATAAGCTCCTCCTACTCGGCAGGCCAGGCTAAGTACTCCCTCAGCCTGGACGTGTACCCTCTCGTGCTTCTGTTCGTGGCGTTCCTCGTGCTTCCTGGGGTCATATTGCCCTTCATAGATTACTTCGTCTACGAAAGTTGAGGGCCGTTGGCGGCAGGGCCTAAAGAAGACGTGTTCTGCGGGATTTGGAGAGGCTTAGAGAGGGCCTACGTGGCATACAAGGACGACAGAGTCCTGATCATCATGGACCTCTACCCCCTCGAGAGGGGGCAGGCCCTGGTAGTGCCCCGAGAGCACTTTCAGTTCTTCTACGAGATGCCTAAGGGGCTTATGGAGCACTTCTACCTCGTCTCCTCAGCGACGGCCCGGGCCTTGAAGGAGCTCTATAAGCCCAAGGCGGTGGCGATGCTCGCGAGGGGGCTCCGGGTCCCCATTACCACCTGATCCTTATACCCGTAAGGGAGGGCTCCTTCGTTGACAGGCTCTTCTCGCTCATGGACGCAGTTCAGGGCTTCCCTCCAGTGCCCCCTGAGGTCGTCGCGGAGAGGTACCAGGGCCTTGGCCTCTCTCTAAGGACTTACAGGCCATCGCATGAGGAGCTCGAGGTCGACTCTGGCAGGCTCGCAGAGCTGATAGCGAAAGAGCTAGGGAGGGCCTGAGCGCTAGCTGTTAACTTCTTTGGACAGTCCTGAGGTTGACCTAGGAGGCTCTTTAAAGCTTAAATGGCGACGTTACAGCGTCTTTCTATGGACCGGTCAGCGGGCCGGTAGCTCAGCTGGAAGAGCGCCGCCCTCGCACGGCGGAGGTCCCGGGTTCAAGTCCCGGCCGGTCCACCAGCTTCTGCCTTGCTATGTTAAAGTCGAAGACTTTCACATTGGGAGGCCTTCGCAATCGGGCCCTAGGAGACCCTTATAGCCCTTAAGGCTTTTATTTAAGGACGTCGTAAGGGTCGAGGCCTAAGGGCTTGGGCCGCAGGGCCTCTCTCATAGGCGTTTTAGTGCCCTTCATGTTGTCAGCTTATGCCGTCTTCTCTATATCAATGGTTGTCAACCAGCTGTCCGAGGCGCTGGCCGCTTCACGGCCTCTAGTTCTCTGGGCTATTCCAATAGACTTCATAGGCGGCGCGATAGGAGGCCTCCTAATAGGTCATCTGGCTGACAGGGCCGGCAGGAGGAAGGCCCTTTACTTGGCGGGCCTCACGTTCAGCCTCGCCGTCCTCCTGGCGTCATCAATAAGGGAGCTCTGGCAGCTCTACCTGGCATGGTTCTTCGTGGGCTTCGGGGTTAACGCTCAGAACGGCGTCTCCTACTCGGTCATAGTGGAGCTGCTGAGGGGCTCGAGAGGGCTCATAGGAGGCCTGATGCAGGGCCTCTACTTCATAGGCTTCTTCCTGGACGCTATGACCTATTACGTAGTCCCGTCATGGAGGACGTTCTTCCTGGTAGTGGGGCTCGTCAGCCTTTTATTGACGTTGTCCCTAACTCACCTCGTTATCGAGACGTACCCTGCGAGGGCCCAGGGCCTAGGCCTTAGGTACTTTGACCTGAGGCTGGCCGTGGTCACAGCAGGCCTTTCAGCTATCGTGGTCGGGGCCTTCATGTTCAGCGTGCCCTTGCTCTCGCTGGTTCCGTCATTCATAGCCTCAATGGACCTGAGCGAGGGCTGGCTCACGTTCCTTTCCATGCTGGGCTTCCTGGGCTTCCTCGTGGCGGGCTGGCTGTCAGACCTGGGCGGAAGGCTTAGGACTGCCGTGGCGCTCAGCGGCCTCGGCCTCCTCTCATCACTTGCGCTGGCCCTGACGCAAGGGGGTTACGCGGGCCTCACGGCGCTTTCACTGATGTTCTTCTCCTCGGGCTACTTCTCATTCACAGGGGTCTGGGCCAGTGAGACCTACCCAGCGGAGTTCAGGGCCACGGGGACGAACCTGGTCTTCCTGGTCGGGAGGATAGTTGGGGGCTTCTCAACGATCATAGCGGCTTACCTATACCCCTCGTCGCTCAGGGTTGGGACGGCGCTGACCTGCATCATAGCCGACTCTTTGGCATTAGCTGGAGGGGCCCTTTACGTGGTTGGCCTAAGGGTAAGGTCGTCAAGGGGCCCGTGAGGCCTCGCGTCAGCCCTCGGCGCTTTACCAGCTCTTTCCGCAAATTTGCGGAAAGAAGGCCTAGAGCTAGAAGCCCCTCGGAGCTTTACCTGAGGCCATCGCCAGGAAGAGCGAGAGGAACACCGCGCCAAGGCTCCTGTTCAGGGAGCCCCTCATTGCGCCGAGCTGCCTGTCAGCCCTGAGGAGCTGCGAGGGGTCTATCTCACGCCTTTTCGAGAGGTCCAGCAGCTCGGGGCTCTTCGAGAGCTCTGACGCAACGGCCAGGTAAACCTTCACAACCCCTGCAAGGGGGGAGCGGAGGCCCTCGTACAGCCTTATGAGGCCTAACAGCCACTCGTAGCCCTTAAGGTTAATTGAGAATCCCCTGTCGACCTCTGAGAGCAGCTCGAAGGCGTCCCCCAGGCTAAGGCCGTTCGACTTCACGTAGTTCTCCGTAAGGTTTCTCCTGGACAGGTGCTCCAGGAGGTCAACGTCCCCGGAGTCGCCTATGCCCTCCACCAGGTCAATAACGTCGTCAGGTAAGCTTGAGTACAGGATCCTAGTTATTAGCGTCCTCAGGGACTCGTACACCTTCACGTTGGAGGCCGATGAGTAGCCTACCATGGCCGCGGCGGTAACGGCTGCAGACCAGAGGCCCACCAGGGGGGTCTCGCTGCTGGACTCAAAGGCGTCCTTGAGGGCCCTCGCCAAGACCCCTCCAAGGCCCAGCTCCTGCGCGCTCAGCTTGCCCTCTCCTAGCGCCCTGCCCCTCCTATAGGCCTCCTCCAGGTGGGGCTCAACAGCGACGTACTCCAGGAGCCTCCGCTCGAAGTCCGCGTCGCCCATGAGCCTATGGACGGAGCCCGGCTTGATAGGGGCTGAGATAGTTAGCAGGAGTGCTCTCTTTAAGTCAGTCAGCAAGCTACGCGCCCTTCAGAGGGTTGGCGCGGAGGTCCTTTAATTCCGTGGCGCGGCCCGGCTGAAGCCTTTAATAAAATGTAGCTAAGATAGAGAGCCTGCAATAGTTTTTTAAACTTCTGACGTTTCGGGCTGTGAAAGATGGCTGAGAGTCTTGGGCATAGGGGAGTTAATAGCGTTATTTAGCGCAGTTATAGGTCTCATAGGGGTCGCCATCGCTGTCGGCCTGGCCCGATGGGTCCTAAGGCAGGACCCAGGCCCCGAGAACGTCCGCTTCATATCAGAGGCCATAGCCACAGGCGCCAGGGCTTATCTATTCAGGCAGTATAGCTACCTCTCCATAATCTTAGTGGTGCTGGCGATAATCATAGGTGCCGGCATAGCGTACGTAGATCACAGCCTTGCGCTGGGAGGCTTCACAGCCCTAGCTTTCATAGTGGGCGCCGTGGGCTCCATGATAGCAGGTTACCTGGGCATGTACGTCACTACTAGGTCAGCCTCGAGGGCCTCCATGGCGGCCAGGTCCGGCGTCTATGAGGCGCTGAGGCTCGCCTGGCGCGCGGGGGCCGTCATGGGCCTCTCCCTGGCAAGCATAGCGCTGCTCCTCATAAGCGTCCTGTACATAGGCTTCACGGCGGCGATACCAAAGGAGTGGGCGCTGGCCCTGGTTTCCATGGCCTTCGGCGCCAGCCTCGTCACCCTCTTCATGAGGGTGGGCGGAGGCATTTACACCAAGGCTGCTGACTTGGGCGCCGACCTGGCCGGGAAGATGGAGAAGGGCATACCTGAGGACGACCCCCGTAACCCGGGCGTGATAGCTGACAACGTCGGCGACAACGTCGGCGACGTAGCCGGCATGGCGGCTGACGTCTTCGAGTCGTACATAGTTATAGTCACTGGGACTATGTTCCTGGCATGGGTTATGGGATGGTACACAACATACCCGGTACTGGTGGCGTTACCGTTAATTTACGGGGCCCTAGCGCTGATAGCAACCTTCATAGGGGTCGCCATAATTAGGCTCAGGGGGTCACAGCACCCGCTCACCGCGATCTCCTACGACATATATGAGGCCATAGCCATAGCCGTAGTGCTGTTCTTCATCATAAGCCCCTTCATACTTAAGGGCCTCGGGACGTCAGTTATGGTGTTGGCGCCCCTTGCCGCCTCCTTAGGCGCTGTGCTGGCCCCTATAGTGTTGGCGCTTACAGGGTACTATACCCATTACACCTACAAGCCCGTTAAGTCCATAGCGCAGCAGGCTAAGATCAGCGCGGCCACGGTCATAGTCACAGGCTACTCCTATGGCTTGCTGAGCGCCATACCGGTAATTATCCTCATAGCTGTCGTGTTAGGCATAACTTATGTAATGGGGTACTTTACCTTCTCGCACCTGGTCTCGGAGCCCCTTCTGAGCGGCTACTCAGGCTTCCTCGCCGGCATATACGGGACGGCGTTGGCCTCCGTGGGCCTGCTGTCAGTGGCCGGCATAATAATAACGGCTGACTCCTTCGGGCCCGTCAGCGACAACGCTGCTGGCGTCGCCGAGATGGCGTCGCTTCCAGAGGACGTGAGGGAGAGGCTTGACGTACTTGACGCCGTAGGCAACACTACAAAGGCCACCACCAAGGGCTACGCCATCAGCAGCGCTGCTCTTGCCGCCCTCGTCCTGTTCATCGGGTTCATCTTTGAGGTCCTTAAGGTGTCTCAGACTTATATGGGTAACATCGACGTCTCAGCGGTGCTGGGAAGCCTTATGGTGGTCAACCCTAACGTCCTAATAGGGGCCCTCATAGGTATCATAGTCGTCTACTTCCTAGCAAGCAGGACGCTTGGCGCCGTCGGAAGGACCGCAATGGAGATCGTTGAAGAGATAAGGAGGCAGTTCCGCGAGCACCCCGGCATCATGGAGTGGAAGGAGAAGCCCGACTACGCAAGGGTGGTCGATATAGCGACCAGGAGGGCCTTAGCGGAGTTTATGACACCCGTCGTGGTGGCGATAGTAGCACCCATAGTGATAGGGCTCATCTTAGGCTGGCAGGCCATGGCAGGGCTCATACTCGGCGCTATCCTGGTCGGCGTCCCGAGGGCGCTCCTCATGGCTAATGCCGGCGCGGCCTGGGACAACGCTAAGAAGTACATAGAGGCTAAGCTGGACCCAAGCCTGGGCGGCAAGGGCAGCGATGCCCATAAGGCAGCTGTAGTAGGCGACACCGTTGGCGACCCCTTCAAGGACACCACGGGCCCCTCGATGAACCCTTTGATCAAGGTCCTCAACACGCTCTCCGTAGTCTTCGCGCCGCTGATAATTGCCGCAAACGTGGCCCTAGGGGTTTCACTTATTCACGGCCTCCTGGCTCTCTGAGGGGCCTAGAGCTCATCAATTTTTAAACCCCTTGGTCCTAGCTCCTTGACGCTAGGAGGAGGATGAAGGGTGTCCAAGCCCAGCTACGTGCTGTTTGAGGTGCCTGACGACCTAGCGGAGGAAGTCTATAAGCTGGTAACTAAGGCCAGGGAGACCGGGAAGGTGAAGAAGGGAACCAATGAGACTACGAAGGCTGTCGAGAGGGGTCAGGCCAAGTTTGTCGTGATAGCTACTGACGTGGACCCACCGGAGATAGTAGCCCACCTGCCGCTGCTCTGCGACAGCAAGAAGATACCGTTCGTCTACGTGCCGAGCAAGAAGAGGCTCGGCGAGGCGGCCAAGATAGACGTGGCGGCCGCCAGCGTAGCCATAGTGGACCCAGGCGAGGCGGCCGAGGACATGAAAAGGATAATAGAGCGCGTCAGGGAACTCCGCGCGAAGGCTGGCAAGTGAGGCCTGAGGGTGCATGCCAGAGAGGTCGTCGTTCAGCCAGGTAGTCAGGATAGCGAACACCGACATATCGGGCGAGGAGACGCTGGTCTACGGCCTCTCTAGGATAAAGGGCTTAGGCTACACCACGGCCTTAGCCATAGCCAGGAAGCTCGGGCTCGACCCCACGGTGAGGGTGGGCTACCTGTCGGCCGAGGCCCTGAAGAGGGTAGAGGACGCCGTTAACGACCTTACTAGGCTGGGCCTCCCCTCGTGGCTTTACAACAGGAGGAAGGACTACGAGACGGGGCAGGACCGCCACCTGGTGGGCGCCGAGCTGATATTCGCGGCGAGGAGGGACATAGAGAGGGAGATAAAGATAAGCTCCTGGAGGGGCGTGAGGCACAAGCTCGGCTACAAGGTGAGGGGGCAAAAGACCCACACCACAGGAAGGACAGGGATGACAATAGGAGTGAGCAAGGCGGCGGCAGCGGCGCAGCCGGCTGAGAAGGAGAAGGGTGGTGGCGGTGGGGGATCCCAAGAAAAGTAGGCAGAAGTGGGCAAGCCCAGGCCACCCCTGGGTTAAGGATAGGCTACAGCGTGAGCTTGAGCTCATGGGCAAGTACGGGCTGCGCAACAAGAGGGAGATCTGGACAGCGGAGTCCATAGTCAGGGGCTTCAGGATGAGGGCCAGGTCGCTTCTGGCGCTCCCCGAGCCCGAGAGGTCGCAGGCCGCGAAGAGCCTTATTGACAGGCTTTACAGGATGGGCCTGGTGGGGAAGGACGCAACGCTTGATGACGTCCTTGGGCTCACAGTCGAGAACGTCATGGAGAGGAGGCTTCAGACCATGGTCTACAGGAAGGGGCTCGCCAAGACCGTCTATCAGGCCAGGCAGCTCGTAGTTCACGGCCACATAGCGATAAGGGGCAAGAGGGTCACAAGCCCAGGGTACCTGGTCCCAAGGGACGAGGAGGACAGCATAGGGTACGCGCCTGGAAGCCCGTTTGCCGAGATGGCAGCTAAGGCGCAGGAGGGTGGCGAGGGTGTCGCTCAGGGAGCTTAAGTGGGGCGTGGCCCACATATACAGCAGCTTCAACAACACCATAGTCCACATAACTGACATGAGCGGCGCTGAGACGGCCGCGAGGGTCTCTGGCGGAATGGTCGTCAAGGCTGACAGGGAGAAGCCCTCGCCGTACGCCGCTATGCTGGGGGCCGCGAGGGCAGCCCAGACGGCGATGGACAGGGGGATCACGGCCATACACATAAAGGTCAGGGCTCCTGGGGGACATGGCCCCAAGACGCCTGGGCCGGGCGCCCAGGCGGCCATAAGGGCGTTGGCAAGGGCTGGCTTCGTGGTTGGGAGGATAGAGGACGTCACGCCCATACCTCATGACACCACTAGGAGGCCTGGCGGCAGGAGGGGAAGGAGAGTCTAACCCTTCGACATCTCGCTGCCACTCGCCCTTTACATGGAGAGGCTTGTGGACAGTTTTTAGGGGGCCGTGAACGTCATTTTCGCTACCTAAAGGGGACTCCAACCCGCTCCTTTTAAAACTCCTGGCCTTGTCCCTCTCAGGGCTAAGAGGTTGACGCAGAGATCAATAGAAATAGTCGAGATGGAGGGCAACAGGATAATAGTGTCCATGGAGGGCTTCCCGGTAGCCTATGGGAACGCGCTGAGGAGGCTTGCCCTCTCGGACGTGCCCTCGATGGCTATAGACTTCGCCTACTTCTACGACAATGACACCAGCGTCTTTGACGAAATAATAGCGCACAGGCTCGGGCTCCTGGTCCTCAAGTCAGACGAAGTCTTAAACAAGTACGGCAGCCCGGAGGAGTGCAGGGAGGCCGGCGAGAACGACGAGCACTGTTACGTGAAGGTCTACCTGGAGGCGGAGGCCGGGGCAGATTCAACGGGCTTCTACGTCAAGGCCTCTGACCTGAAGTTCTCAGACCCCTTAGTTAAGCCCGTCTACCCGGACACCCCCTTAGTATACCTGGCGCCTGGCCAGAGGGTCCACCTAGTGGCCTACGCGAGGCTGGGCAGGGGCTTCGAGCACGGCAAGTGGAGCCCGGCCTCCGTCTCCGTGCTGAGGTACGCCACCTACGTGGAGTACGACTCCTCTAAGGCCACTCCGGAGTGCGTGGACTGCCTGGCCGCGTACCCTGAGCTGGTCAATGCCATACAGGAGGGCGGGAAGGGCAGGGTAGAGCTCGACGTGAAAAGGCCTTCAAGCGCGCTCAGGTACTGTGAGAAAACGGCGTGCAAGGGCGCCATAGAGGTCATCTATGACCCTTCAAAGCTTTACCTAGTCATAGAGTCGACAGGCGCGATCGAGCCGCCACGTATAGTCTATGAGGCCACGAAGTGCCTTGAAAGGAAGGTCGAAAAGCTGTTAAACGCTTTAGAGGGCACACCAGTGGCTTAGGGTGGCGACCAAGATGAGGAGGACAGGTCCCACAAACCAACTGCTGAAGGACACCATAGAGCTGCTCGAGAAGAGGTCCAGGGAGAGGCCAATATGGGGCAGGGTAGCTGAGCTCTTATCAAAGCCGACGAGGGAGAGGCCAGCCGTCAACGTGAGCAAGATAAACAGGTACGCGTCAGACGGCGACATAGTTATCGTCCCCGGCAAGGTCCTGGGGGCCGGTAACATCAGCAAGAAGGTGACAGTGGCCGCCTTCAGCTTCTCAGCCAAGGCGGCTGAGAAGATAAAGGCCGCGGGCGGAAGGATTTTAACCTTAAGGGAGGCCGTCGAGCAGGTGCAGGATTACAGCAAGGCCAAGATAGTGGTGTGAGGGATGGGCATGGCTCAGCCCAAGGGGGTTGAGGCAAAGGAGGTAGTTATAGACGGCGAGGGCGCCATATTGGGGAGGATGGCCAGTCTCATAGCTAAGCTGCTTCTCGAGGGCCATAGGGTCGTAGTAGTGAACGCTGAGAAGGTGGCGGTCAGCGGCGACCCGAGAAGGCTCGCAAAGTTCTACAGGGATACAGTGCTCGGGGTTAAGTCACACTTCTCGCATAAGTGGAGGCCGAAGAGGTCAAGGTCGCCTCAGCGGCTGGTGATAAAGGCCGTGCGCGGCATGTTGCCTAAGGACAAAAGGGGCGAGGGCGCGCTCTCGCGCCTGAGGGTTTTCGTCGGCACGCCCAAGGAGTACGCTGGGAAGGCTTCTAAGCTGCCCGAGGAGTTCACGGCAGCGAAGCTAACAAAGGCTAAGTATGCCACGCTGGGCGAAATTGCTAGGCAGCTGGGGTGGAAAGTTGGAGCGTCAGCAGCCTAAGGGGGCTCATGAGGCAACAGGGCAGGCGGCAGGCCAGTTCATAGTCTCTATTGGTAAGAGGAAGACGGCCATCGCCAGGGCCTACGTAAGGCCTGGCTCAGGCCGCGTGAGGGTAAACGGCACCCCACTTGAGCTGATCCCTACGGAGGTCGTCAGGCTTAAGATAATGGAGCCTCTCATCATAGCGGGCGACGCTGTCAGGAACGTCGTAGATATCGACGTTAGCGTGAAGGGAGGGGGGTTCATGGGGCAGGCCGAGGCCGCCAGGATGGCCATCGCCAGGGGCCTTGTGGAGTTCTTCTCCAAGTGCGTCCCAGACCAGTCGCCCGAGGGCTGCGAGAGGAGCAGGGCCGTCGCTGAGAAGCTGAAGGCGCTGTACAACGAGTACGACCGCACAATGCTCGCTGGTGACTACAGGCGCACTGAGCCCGAGAAGTACATGAGGTACAGCGCCAGGAGGCGCTGGCAGACCTCATACAGGTGACCTGGCGTGCTGCCCCCTGTTAGGTGCTTCACCTGCGGTGCCCCTCTGGGCCACCTCTGGGAGGAGTTCCAGAGGAGGGTCAGGGCGGGCGAGGACCCTGAGAAGGTCCTTGACGACCTGGGCGTCTACAGGTACTGCTGCAGGAGGACCCTCTACACCAGCGTCGTTTATATAGAGCAGGTGGCCAGGTACAGCACAGTGAGGGTCTCAAAGCTGAGGGCCTATGCTAGAGGGGGTGAGGAGGCCTGAGTGAGGAGAATGAGGAGGCGCCTCAGCCCACTACGAGCGTGTCGCAGCAGATAACTGAGGCTGAGGAGAAGGAGCTCCTAGTCCCCTCCGAGCTTTACAAGAAGGCAGGCGTGGTCTATGGGACGCAGATATGTACGAAGTACATGAAGCAGTTCGTCTACAGGATACTGCCCGACGGCTTCTACCTCCTCGACGTGAGGAAGATTGACGAGAGGGTAAGGGTGGCCGCGAGGTTCCTCTCGTCCTTTGACCCGTCCAAGATCGCCGTGGTGGCGACCAGGATCTACGCTATCAAGCCCGTCACCACCATGTGCGAGAAGATAGGGTGCAAGCCCATAGTGGGCAGGATACCCCCAGGCATATTCACCAACCCAAAGCTCGGGGTCTACTTCGAGCCGGAGGTCGTGGTGGTGACCGACACCAGGACTGACAGGCAGGCCGTGGATGAGGCGTCAAAGATAGGCGTGCCTGTCGTGGCCCTGGCCGACACCGACAGCAAGGTTGAGGACGTAGACCTGGTAATACCGGTGAACAACAAGGGCCGCAGGAGCCTGGCGCTGGTCTACTGGCTCCTGACCAGGGAGATCATGAGGAACAGGGGTCTGCTGCCGCCTGGCCAGGAGCCGCCGTTCACCTATGAGGACTTCATGGCTGGCAAGGGCCCTGAGACATAAGCTTCCTGCACTTGTCCCTCAGGACAGCCAGGGCCTCCCTTATGGCCTCGGTCTGCTCTGCTATAGCGACCATCTTGCCGGCAGCCCGCTCCCTTGAGGCCAGCTCGCTGACCTCCCTCTCAATTAGCTCAAGTCTGATCGCAATCAAGTCTATTAGGTCCAAGGGGTCCTTACGGTAAATGTCCTCCAAGGCGCTCCGCCTTCAGTTCGGGCTTTGAGAAGGGGGTTAAGCTTAAAAGGATAGGGGGGTTAAAGCATAAAGGATCTTATATAGGGGGTGGCCACTATGCAGAGCCTATATGAGATCAAGAAGGCCAGTCCAAGAGTAGTGGGCCGTCATGTCTACGGTAACCTAAAGGGCTGCCGTAACGTTAAGGCTCTGCGTGACCCCTCAGTGTTGGAGGACCTGCTGAGGAAGGCCGGCGAGGAGGGGAATATGACGATACTTGACGTGAAGTCCTGGAAGATAGGCGAGGGCGTCAGCGCCGTAGCCATAGTCCTGGAGAGCCACATAACGATACACACCTGGCCTGAGTACCGCTTCGCAACAGTTGACGTTTACAGCTGCGGTGCCCACACGGACCCCAGGAGGGCCTTTGATTACATAGTTAGGGCCCTCGACCCAGAGGAGGTAGCAGTGGGCTCAGCCGACAGGAGTTTGGAATAGCTTACCTTGGGTGGCCCCCACCCTTAACTAATTAGCCTTTTCTCATAGACCGTGTTGCCTTAGGGCTTCAATGAGCTCTTCCGCGTCGCTGGCGTAGACCCCCAGCAGAACCCTCTTCCCCAGGGCCTCCAGGGCGCGAACCATTGTTGGGCCCATGTGGAAAGCTACCACCACGTCTACGTCCTTCAGCGTGTTAAGCACCGCCAGGTGCCACCTCGCGTGCTCCGGATCCCTATCGTCCTCTTCAATATGGTGATGATGACCATGCCCGCCCGGAGGCTCTGCGGGCACCTCACGACACTCCTTGTTGACGATTCTGTGGTTGACGACGTCCAGCACCACGAACCTGCGGGTTCGGGGACCCGTTGTGCTGATGTTCTCACAGTCAGCCGAAGGGTACGCTACCTTCAAGCTCTCACATATCGAAAAAGCGATATAACTTCCTTAAAAAGATTTCAGTAAGTTTTTGGCTCAGGAGAAGCTTCCTAGGATCTCCTTGACCTTGTTTATCAGATCCTTAAGCCTTGAGTTCTCCTCCGCTAAGGCTTCCAGCTGTCCCTTGAGCTCAGCTATCTGCTTCTCGTAGGGCTCCTTGCACTTGCTTTCCTCGACGAACGTGTCTATCTTGACGTCCTCGAAGACTAATCTCTTCTCGCCCTCGTCGTACCTGAGGGTTACCGTGACCCTAATGAGGTCAAGCTTGCCCAGCTTACGCTGCTCGACTATCTCATGATATAGTTGCTTGTTGAGCTCAGCGACGTCCCTTATGACGACGTCCTTGGGGACGTACTTACCGAGGGCCACTAAGGCTACCCTCCTCAGCTTGTCAGCGTAACGGGCCGCTATGATGACGCCTGTGCTTATCTGGTACCTGTTGGCGCCCAGGACTGAGCTCCTGGCCACCGTGGCCTCGTACTCCTCGGCCCTCTCTAGGTCCCTCGATACCTCCTCAGGGGGCTCCTTAGGCCTCTCACCCAAAGAGGGTCCCACAAAATATTTTGAACTGAAAAAGCTTAAGTTTTTCCAACGTTACAGAGCCTGTAAGTCCTTACCTTCCTCCTGCCCCTCAGCAGGGCGTTAACGCAGACGACGCCCTCCTCCTCAAGGGCCTCAAGGGCCTTGTAGACGCCTCTCAGGGTGTACCCCGTCAGCTGCTCCCAGACCTCATAGGCCGTCACGTCCCTGCCCAGGCGCGCCAGGACCTCTATCACCTTCTGCCTCAGCTCAGAGCCCCGCCTGCTAAGCCCTGGCCTCCTGAGCCCTCCGGTTATCACTACGATGCCCTCCTCGGCCTCTGCGACGGAGTAGGCGGCCGCGGCCAGCGGCCTAGCATATATGCCTCTTCTGGCGAGGGAGACCATGGCTTTGGTTACCTCCTCAGCCCCAACGTACACCCTCTTGACGTCCCTTAGCAGGTCAAGGGTCGGAGGCTCCGCGGAGCCTCTTACGCTGACGGCCACAAGCTCAGGCTCGCTGGCCCCTGCGCTCTCGGCGGCCTCCCTGAAGCCCTTCCTCATAGCGAAGGTCAGGAGGCCTGTGCTGGCGGGCACGAAGACCCTGTCCGCGCGGGGCACCTGCTCAACTATCTCATATGATATCGTCTTAAGTCCCTCTATCGTGTACTGGTTCTCATAAGTGAGCTCAGGCCTGCCGGTGAAGTCGAAGGAGGCGCCGAGCCTTGCCAGGTTCACTGTGTCAAAGGGGTCGAGCTCCTCAGGCCTGGCGTAGACCACCATGTGGGCCCTCACGAGGCCTGCGTAGAAGGCCATGGAAGGGCCGAAGTCGACGGAGTAGCCAACCCTGTAGACGTCCCTTACCAGCCCGCTTACGAGGGCTGAGGACGCCCTGTCAGCGTAGCTCCCTGTGGGGTTCCTGGTCTCAAGCTTGGCCAGCACGGGCCCAAGCCTCACCACAGGCGTGTACCCCTCCCCGGCTGTCGCCAGCCTCACGGGCCTGAACGCCAGCATGTCAGCGTACCTCCACATGCTTGGGACTTCCCTCCTCACGGTCCACCTGAGCCTATGGCAGGCATACGCGAGGAAGCTCCCGCAGCGGGGGCATCGCAGCTCCCCCTCCTGGGCCTCGTAACCGCACCTAGGGCATGCGAGCCTGCAGTCCGACAGCGCTATCACCTTACGAGGCTCAGGGGCATGGGCTCCCGTGACGGCAGGACTATAAGCGCGTCAAACACGAACGCGAGGCCGACGAAGAAGAAGGAGACGTGCATGTTGAAGGGCCACAGGACCGCGGCGGCAGCCTGGGACACGTAGGGCGTCAGGTTATACCTCCTGGCTGACGACCAACCCATCATCACGGGCAACATCATGGGCGCGTGTATCAGGACGAACAGGCTTATCGCGCCTAAGGTCATCATGTGAATCAGTATGAGGGGGTTCAGCCTGAGGGCTGCGGAGGCTATCAGGACGATGCCAGCCGCTATCAGGGCCGAGAAGGCGAATACATGGCCGTAGAGGAAGTAGAGGGTTCCGCCTCGGGCTATGGGTGAGGATGACGCCCTTGCCTTAGCGTAATAGCTCCTAAGCCTATCGCCCCTGAAGGCTAGGACCGAGACCATCATCGAGGCGCCTAAGAGGACGTTCGAAAGCCAGAGGTCCCTGAGCAAGGCAGCTGGGACGGCCGCGCTCGTGAGGGCGAAGACGAGCCCTGTAAGGGCCTTAGAGGGGACGTCGCCAAATGTCGAGGGGAACGAGTGAAGGGTTACCGAGTAGATAGCGCCTATCGCCTCAACGATCACAAATAGCAAGGCTAACCGGAAGAGGCTCAGCCACGGCGCTCCAAGCAGGACGACCCCTGCCAGGGCCTGTGTATACCCTAGCATCGCCACAGATAGCCTGACGTCCCACTTCTTCAGGGCATAGGCAGTAAGGGAGGCCAGAAGGGAGCCGAAGACGACCAGCGAGACCCCTAAGGGGGCCTCAGGCCCTCTCAGGGAGGCCATGAGGCCTGTTGCCGTAACGATCCAGCCCATAATTGACGCTAGGGCCTCTAAGGCCCTGGAGGCCCCTGAGGTCCCCTTTAGTGAAGACGAGGTGTAGGCCACCGCTACGCCCGCTATGAACGTGGGCAGGACCGCCTCGAACATCAGCCTCGCGTGGTAAAGGCTAAGGCCTGTCGTGACCACGTAAAGGGCCGCTACCAGCTCGGCCATTGATACGTAGACTAGAAGCCTGGAGGTCAGCCTTGTCAACCTGGTCGGCAAGGCTTCCTCACCTAGAGCTCAAGCCAGTCGCCTGCAACTGCCTCCTTAGCCTCTATGCCGAAGCGCCTAGCCTCTTTTAACACCAGTTCGCCGCTGCAGTGAAGCGGTATCATAGTCCTTATGCTAAGCGAGGCCAAGGCCTTAAGCTCGGTCTGGGCGCTCTCAGGCGGGCTCCACGCGAGGTGAAGCCCGCCGACCACGGCGAACGGCTTCACGCCAGTATCGTTAAGGGCCTTGGCGACGATCCTTGAGGGGCCTGGGTGGGAGCAGCCGTGGACCGTGACTAGCCCCTTACCTCCTAGGTTTACCGCGAGGGCCTGTTCATAGGGCGGGCCGTACTGCCGCGAGAGCAGGAAGGCCCCTGGGAGCACCTCGCCCCCCGCGATGACCTTCCTGACGGGGAGCCCTAGGTCCTCTATGGCTCTCTCGAGCCGCCAGGAGGCGCCGGCCGGTATCAGTACAGGGGCCCTGACGCCAGCCCTCGCAAGGGCTGGGAGCCCTCCCGTGTGATCAAAGTGCTCATGAGATATCAGCACTAGGTCTAACCTAGACAGGTTGACCCCCATGGCTGAGGCGTTGAACTCCAGCAGGGCGTCCGAGGGGCCTGTGTCGAAGAGCACGCGCCACCTCTCGCTCTCAAGGTAGAGCGAGAGGCCGTAGTCAGCCCTCAGGTTGGCCCTGGCCTTGCCGTCGACAAGGATGCCAACCCTCAGCCTGTTTACAGAGTTCAAAAGCGCCCCTAAATCAGACGGTCTGCAACGCTTTAACTTCTTAACTTCACGTGGGCTCAAAAGAGCTTTAGGCGACCGGTTATCCTGTCGACAAGCTCAGCTGGTGCAGGCCCCACGGCGACCGCCGTGACGGTGCCCGGGGGGAGCTGGGTGAGCCCCGCGTCCTCTATGATGGAGGCAGGCAGCCCGGCCTCGACGGCCTGCCTGTAAACAGCCTCCAGCTCCTCCCTGCTCTCGACCCTGAGGACGACCTTCTTCTGCCCCTCCGCCAGCCACTCCTCAGCCCACTCCTTCCACTGCCCGCCAGCCCTCAGCGCCTTAACCAGGGCGTCGCAGGCCGCGTGCGCGGCCTGGGCGGCGGCCTTGCCGCGGCCCATGTTAAGGTCTTTCCTTATCACTATGGCCTGCTTCATCTCCCCCTTCATATTACCTTACCCGAGGCCAGGGCGCCGAACAGGGCCGAGTAAACGCCCGCCGTCAGGGGATCAGTGTTGAAGAGGACCTTAATTAGCCTCAGCCCCCTGGAGCCGGCCAATAGCTCCAGGTCCATGTAGTCGTGGGACTCAGCGGTAGTTTCCATCATCACGGCTACATCACCGGAAAGCCTATGAAGCTCCTCAAGGGGCAGGGCGCCATGACAGGCGCCAGAGGCCTGACACAGGTACCTGGCCCCGGGCTCGACGGACGGCGTGTAGAAGGCAGAAAAGCCCTGAAGGGCGCTGACCTCGACTATTAGGTCCCTGTAGCTCTCCTCAGCCCACTCGACAGCGCTGTCGAGGGCCTCCAGCTCGGCCTGAACCCTTGAGGCCCTTGTCCCAAGGGGCTTAGGCGACCAGACTACTGACGCGAAGATCATGGTCATTAAGGGGGCCTCGGGGGGAACCTCTACCCTTCTCACGTTTTCATACCTTGAGATCCTGGCCTCCAGGACCTCGTGGATCGGCGGGGCCACGAAGTAGACATCAGAGCCTAAAATAGCGGCCTCCTCGGCAGCCCTCACGGCCCTGTTGTCCTTGTGCGAGAGCGCGTAGATGACGACCTTTGGGAACTCACGGTAAGGCATTATGAGCACGGAGGCCTCCGTGGGCCCTACAAGGCTCGCCCTCGAGCCCGCGCTCAGGAGGCCCACGTAGAGGACCTTGGCCGCCGCCACAGCGTCAGGCGAGGAGACTATCAGGACATCGTTAGGGAGCTCAGGCCTTGGCAGGGACCTGGCGGCGCTCAGCGCTTTTAGTATGAGCGAGCGAGTCTCGCTACTGGACCGCATTCTGGAGCGCCCTGCAGCAGCTGCAGCGGGAGGGGTCTGGGTCGCCGGAGAGCTTGGGTATAACTTCATATAAGACCTTGCGGGCCTTCTCGGTGTTCTCACTCATGACCTTAGCTACCTCAGCCGCCGTGACGGGGTGCTCGGCCCACACGTCGTAGTCCGTCACGGTGGCCAGCGTGGCGTAGCAGAGCTCGGCCTCGCACGCCAGGTTCACCTCGGGGACTAGCGTCATGCCTATTATGTCGGCCTTGAAGACGTCCCTCCAGACCCTGCTCTCAGCCCTTGTCGAGAACCTCGGGCCCTCTATGCATATGTAGGTGGCGCCCTTGTGGACCCTATAGCCCAGCGACCTGGCAGCCTCGTAGAGCCTCTCCGAGAGGTCTTCACAGAACGGGTCCGCCATGCTCACGTGGACTGTAACAGGCCCGTCGAAGAACGTGTACTTCCTCCCCTTGGTCATATCAATGAACTGGGTCGGCACAACCAGGTCTCCGGGCCTCATCTCCTCCCTTAGGCTTCCAACTGCCGAGACGCTTATCACCCACTTGACCCCTAGGGCCTTCAGGGCCCATATGTTAGCCCTGTAGTTGACCATGTGGGGCGGGTACCTGTGACCCCTGCCGTGCCTTGGCAGGAAGGCCACCTTGACGCCCTTTATCTCGCCAACAGTTATGTAATCGCTTGGCTGTCCGTAGGGGGTGTTGACCATCACCTCAACAGGGTTCTCCAGTATGCCAGCCTCGTAAAGACCAGAGCCGCCTATGACGCCGACCTGGGCCCTTACCCCTGAGGGCTTAACGATCTCGAACAAGGGCAGCCCCAGCGGAGGACTATAAGGTTAGCATTTAAACTTGACCGAAGCTAACTCCTGAGGAGACCATGAAGGCCTTCGCCCTCATCATAACGAGTGACAGCGTCTTCAAGGGCGTTGTAAATGATGAAATAACCCCAATAGTTGAGAAGGCCCTAGAGGAGGGGGACTATCAGCTGGTCCACAGGGTTGTGGTGCCTAATGACGTATACGCCATAAGGGGGGCCGTGGCAGACGCCGCTTCAAGGGCTGACGTTGTTCTGGTCACGGGCGGGACGGGCCTCTCGCCGAGGGACGTCAGCATAGAGGCCGTGAAGTCCATCTCGTCAAAGGAGCTCCCTGGGTTCGGCGAGGTCTTCAGGTTGAAGAGCCTGGAGCAGGTAGGGCTTAACGCTATGCTGAGCAGGGCCTCTGCGTTCCTAGTGGGGTCGTCGCTTGTCTTCGTGACGCCTGGTAGCCCTCAGGCCGTAAGGCTAGCCCTAGAGCTCATACTGCCCGTGGTTGGCCATGCCCTTGCGCAGGCCAGGGGGGAGCCGCACCGCCACTAGGGCGGCTACCGCGCGACCGCGGCAGCTCTGGTCTCCACCTTCTTGACTATGAAGACAGGGCTTGAGGCGGGGAACTGGGTCCTGTCGGCGTAGCTGTAGGTGTAGTACTGGGGCTTCAGCCTCTCAACTATCAGCTGGAAGGCCCTCTCAGGCCTTGTGTGGTCGCCGCACGTGTAGGCGTCAACCGTGGCGTAGCGGTACTCCGTCCAGGTGTGTACGGCTATGTGGCTCTCGTTGACTAACGCTATGACTGAGACCCCTCCCTTGTGACCGGATATCTTCCAGCTCTTGATCTCTATCAGCGTGGCGTTGGCCGCCTTGACGGCGTCTAAAACGGCCTGGCGAACGTAATCCTCGTCATCAGCTATCTCGGGCGGTATCCCGTACAGGCTACCAAAAACGTGCTTTCCAATTATGAAATCCCTAACCCTACTACTTTCCTCCTCACTTGACACTTCTAAGCTCATGCCCTCCTCTAGGGCCGTTAGGGACATGCGCGCCTAGGCTTTATAAGCTATGCGGCCATCACACAAGCCCCTGATAAAGGCCCCCCGGGGCTCCAAGTATTCCCATTAAGGGGCCACGGCCTACTAGGCCTCGTCAGTGGGGGCAGTCCCCTAAGGGGAAGATTTGAGCTGCGCCACAGGTAAGCAGGGCGTTGACGCTAGGTACTGGCAAAAGCCTAAAAGCGAGCAGGGATCTTCCGCCCTTTAAGAGGGCTCAGCCATGTCTGAGGACGAGGAGCTGAGGAGGATACTGGAGAGGAAGAAGGCGGAGCTGCTGTCCCAGGCGTCTCAGGGGGCTGAGGCCGGCGAGGGCCCGAGGGTGGTGGACCTCACGGACAGGGACTTTGAGGAGTTCCTGAGGTCCCACAGGGCCGTGGTGGTGGACTTCTGGGCCCCCTGGTGCGCCCCCTGCTTCCTGGTCTCCCCCATAATTGACGAGCTCTCGCTCAGGTATGACAAGGTGGCCTTCGCCCGCGTCAACGCCGACGAGAATCCGGTGACGGCCAGCAAGTACTACGTGCTCAGCCTCCCCACGGTGATGTTCTTCCTTGACGGCGAGGAGGTTGACAGGGTGGTCGGCGCGGTCCCTGAGGAGGAGCTGGAGGAGAGGGTGCAGTGGCTCGCGTCAAAGCTCTGATGCTCGGCATTGACGGGCTCTCCTACAAGTTCTTCATGAAGTGCAGCGCAAGCACGCTGCTAACTCTGCTAGACACCGTCTTCAGGGGCGTCGTTGAGAACAGGGACCTGCAGCACCCGGCCGCCGCGTGGGCCAGCGCGCTGAGCGGCAGGCCCGTCAGGCTGACAGGCTTCCTGCAGGAGGTCCCCTCGCTGCCCATACTTGAGGAGGTCAGGGGGGTCCTCATAAATGTGCCCCTCACGGACCCGACGGCAGGCCTGGTCAGGATAAGGATGGATCAATCCACAGGCCTTGAGGCTGAGATAGACTCCGTCAGGGAGGCAGCCCTTGAGGCCCTTGAGGAGGGCCCAGCCATAGTGGGCCTCACGGCTCTTGAGAGGCTGAAGTCCTACGACGTCTGTTCCGCCTACAAGGCCATCGATAAGCTCGTCAGGGACCTCGTTAACGCTGCTGACAACTTTATACTGTTCTCACCCTATGGCCACCCGCTTCAACAGGGCTCTGGGTTCGACCCCTATGGAGTCTACCTTGCGACGGTACCCAGGCCTAAGGAACACGAGACGGTAAAGGTGTGGGAAATAGGAGAATTATTAAGAAAAATAATAAATAAAAATTTAAGTTAAAGCATCCTCAGAACCCTATTGAGAAGCCCAGACCTTGCCAGGAGCAACGAGGATGACCAGTGTGAGTCGGCTGGGCCATTGTGGTCTGATATATGGTAAGGGCTGTCTGAGCTGGCTGGGCCGATGCTCGATGAGCCGCCCTGGGCGGGGCCAGAGGAGGCCCCTGGCAGGCCGCCATTGATGAGCTGGTAGCTGAACTGGTTGGCTATCAGGTAGCCAGCGGCGTTCGTGGTGCTGTTCTGCAGCCCCTCAAGGTAGACGCTCTCAGCGAAGCCGCGCCCGTTCACTAGGACCTCCGCGGTGAGCGACTTCTGTGTGACTGCGTTGTTTGACGTGAGGCCAATTAAGACGGCCCCGGTGGGGTTTATGAACTCAAGTATGCCCGAGAAGCCCCCGACGGCGCTCAGGTCGTAGCTCATGCTCTCAGTGAGGTTGTAGCCCTGCCACGCGTAGCTTATGCTATAGGACGGGGCCAGGTATATGCTGCCGTTCTGGGCAAAGGTGGCGTTATACGGATATGTAGTAGGCGGGGTTATGGGCACCATGACGAAGTCGTAGTAGAGGGTCACGGGCCAGTTAGCCGTGAGCGATAGCGTGTAGGGCTCGTAGCCCTCAGCCCATGAAGTTACGCTGAACTGCTCGTCAAGGTAGTTGTAAGCGTACGTCCCGGCGTAGTTGTAGGCCTGACTCACGAGGGTCTCACCAGTCTCGGCGGTGCTGACCAGCTCCTGGCCGTGCTCGAACATAAGCTCCGAGGTGTAGTTTATCGAGTAACTGGCGCCCTCGTCAAAGTAGAGGCCGGCCACGCTGGGAGTCATTATGAGGGGCCCAGTGTCGCCGTAGCTCACGCTGGCTGTCAGCGCCCTCGCACCCATCATCGGGTTGCTGCTGTTAACCCAGAGCGCCAAGAAGCCGCCTAGGTGCCACTGGAAGTACTTGCCAGGCACGCCCATGGCCTCGGCGGAGGCGAGCAGGTCGGCCACGTGTATGGCTATAGTTGCGTTGAGGCCGTAGGCCAGTAGCGGCGTGAGGTCTATAATGTCAGGCATGTGGAAGGCCAGGGTGTTTATTGAGGTCACTGGCTTCCACCAGAACAGGTTTATGCCGCCTGTGTAGACAGTCTCGAACGGGTTAATTATGCCGGCCAGGTGGTTGTCATAGTACACCTTAATGTACCTGACCGCTGGTATGTTGGTGTACCAGAACTCGTCATAGTAGCCGCCATTGGTGTAGAGCACGAGCCAGGCCCTGTAGGTGCCGTTAGGTATGGATATGTGCTGAACTGCATAGTCCTGGTAGGCGTCGAAGAACTCAAAGGAGTAGCCGGCTGGCGAGGTAACGAAGAGGGGTATGATCACGTTCGGCAGGCCAGCCGGAGGTGTGCCATTATAGAGCAGGAGCGTCACGTTGACCAGGTAGTAGCCTGTTATGCCTATGCTGGGCACGTAGAAGTTGGGTAGCAACACCTGGAACCTCACGGGACCCCTCAGGAGGTTCTCGAAGAAAGTCACGTCAACCGTTGCCGTGGAGTTCAGGATCTCCTGGGTGGATCCCCAGAGCAGCGGGGTGCCGTTAGCAAATACGTCGACTATCCTGTCATACTGTGGCCCGCCAGCCTCCCTTATCGAGATGTTAAGGAGCATCAGGCTGTAGTTGCCCGGAGGCACGTAAACTGTAGCGTTATAGGGTAAGCCCGTGTTGTTGAACATCACGTCCTTGGCTATCCATATTACCTCAGGGGTCTCGTTAGGTGGCACGTACCTGAAGGCCTGGAACGAGTAGTACCAGTCATGTCCGAGCGCAGAGGAGTAGAGGGCTGGCGAGAGCGCTAGGTTAAACAAAGGCCTCACAGGGAGAGGCCCCGCGGACGACTGAGCCGGCTGAGTCTGTGCAGCTAAGGCAGCTGGAGTCCAGGCCGCTACGAGCAGGATAACGAGGACAAAGCCTACGAGCTTAGGGCTCAAGGGACCTCTCACCCTCTCCTCGGCCTGAGTAGGACTAATACTATGGAGGCTAAAGCGGTTGCTGAGGCCGTTAGGGCCAGCCAGAGGGCGTCACCAGCGGTGTTGGCGCTGGAGGGCAGGGTCGTGAGCGGCTGCGAGGGCTGCTCTACGGCTGCCGGCGCAGAGGGCAGCTGGGTCACAAGGGGCCTTGGGGTCAGTGACTGCGGCGTCACAGAGATCAGCTGCGAAATGGCCTCTGAGACGCCCGAGGCGACCTCTTGCTCCAGGGCGCTGGCCCCGTCAGTAGCTATGTCGCCCACGTTGATGTAAGTTGCGCCCTCAACGCTTAGCGAGGCGTGCGAGACCGAGAAGGCGTAGCCCAGGTCCATGAACTCCGTCCCTTTGACTATCACGTTTGAATCGATGGCGTTTATGCCAACGGTCCCGCCCTCGACCACCCCGCCGTTGAGGGCGACCGTGGAGCCCACAGCGTTGACAGTGCTCACGTTGCAGTTCACCAAGTTCACGTGCGAGTTAATGGCTGTCAGCTGGCCCACCTCGCTGTTCACAAGGGTCACGTTGACCCCTATCAGCCTGAGGCTTGGGAAGTAGACGTTGTAAAGCACGTCGCCTGACCCTGTGACTGAAGACAGGGCGCTCACGTTGGAGGCCGTCAGGGTCGTCGGGTCCATGTAAGTGAAGGGCTCAACGTAGATGGGCCAGACGGACGGGTACAGGTTGAGCCCTGTGGGGGTCACGCCAGCCACTACAACATCCCATGGCCCTGCCAGGCTGTAGACGCCCTCGCCCAGGTAGACGCTTGGGCTAACTATAGAGGGCACCTGGACGTAGCCTACCCATGCGCCCAGCGTAGCGTTGTACTGCAGCGGGACGCCCGTCTCAAAGCTCAGGAGGAGCAGGTTATACATGTCCTGGGCCGGCAGGAGGGTGGCGACGAACTCGCCGCTCGTCACAGGGGTCCCGTTAGGGTAGAGTATGTAGGCCTCTATCTGAACCCACTGGTTCTCAAAGGCGAAGCTGGGTATTACAACCAGCGGCGCCTGGGCGCTGGCCGGGGCCACGTAGAAGGACTGGTTCAGGTAGCCGAAGAGCGGGCCGGTGCTGGTGTTCTCCGCAGTCACGAAGACGGCGTTATACCAGCCTGGCGGCATGTTTGGCGGCACCGTGAAGTAGCCTATCTGGAAGAAGAGGAACGGGAAGGGGGCGGGCTGGAGAGGCACCTGGGCCACGAGGTAGCCGCTCAGGTTGTATATGTCAACCATGACCTGGCTCGTGAAGTAGCCAAGGCCCCATGGGTTAACAACGAGGGCCAGGAACGTAAGGGTCTGGCCAGCGCTCACCGAGGGCATGCCGTCGTTAAGCGGCGTCATGATGTAGCCAACTATTACGGCCTCGCCGAAGTAGACGTACTCATAGGCCTCGCCCTCGACCTGGCCGCTGGGCCCTGCGTAGTAGACGTACATTATGTAAGTGCCCTGAGGCATTGGGTACAGCAAGGTCGCGGTACCGAAATAGAGCCCAGGGATTGACGTGGGGAGCAGCGTGGCGTTGAACTTAGCGCCGTGAGGCCCGTAGAACACCGCCTCCAGGCTCTCCGCTGTCACAGGGGTCCCGTTGGGGTACATAGCGTAGACCTCCACTGTGAAGGGCTGGTTGACAGGTATCGGCGGCGCGTACGGGTAGGGTATTGGAAGGATTATGTTGATGCCGACCCCTATGTAGACGTCAGTGGCGCCAGCGCCTGAGTAAGCACCAGAGGTCCCGTTAACAAGTATTGTCCAGACGTTCGGCGGCGAGCCAGGCTCAACGTAGACGCTGGCCTCCCAGAGCCCGCTTGACTCGTTGAAGCTCAGCGGCACCTCCTCGAGGAGGCCCTGGGTCGTAAATATGTACGCGTTGAAGCTGCCCGACTCGACGGTTGAGCCGTTGGGGAAGGTTATGTAGGCCTCTACCTCAAACGTCGTGTTGTACATGTACCACGCGAACTGGGACCCCGGCTGGTAGGTGGTGACGCTGATGGACAACATCTTTGAGGTCTCAAGGATAGTCTGTATTGCGTAGGCCAGCTCGCCGGCGTTAGGCGACCCCAGGCCTGTCACCAGGTTGTAACCAGGGCCTGCCAGGTAGTAGCCGTTGTAGCCAAAGGTCACCTGGTGGAAGGCCTCTGAGTAAAGCGACGGCGTCTTGTAGATCTCGTAGAGGAGCGGGTTAACGAGGCCTAGCCTCATACCCAGGTAGGAGTCTATGTCAGCCATCATGCCGGCCCACAGCGGCGAGGAAAGGCTGGTGCCACCTATTACGTACGGGACCCCAGTAACTATGGTTACGAAGCCCGTGTACGGGTTAGCGTCAGCCGCCACGTCAGGGGTGGCCCTATAGTTGCCCTGGACTACCCCGAACTGGTACCACGGCTTGGGGAAGATGCTTGAGTAGCCTCCTGTCGAGGCCACCTCAATTCCATAGAGCGGGTTCACGGACCACGCGGTCTCATACTCATAGGAGCCAGCGGAGTTGAGGAAGCCGAGGTAGCCTGAGGTCACATTTATGTACAGGGTGGTGCCGCCTACCGCGGTCACGAAGGGCGATGAGGACGGGAACAACACGGCGCCATAGGTCGTAGGCGTGAAGTCGAAGGCCCCCTCATCGCCTGAGGAGGCGAAGAAGCTTATGCCCTCGGCCGAGCCCAGGGCGAAGTAGTAGTCAGCGAAGGCGTAGCTGAGGTAGAAGGCCGGGTATGTAGTGTAGGCGCCCGACATGGCCCACAGGTTCTCAGGTAGGCCCCAGCTCATTGACACGACGTCGGCCAGGTCAGTGCTGACGACGTAGTCTATGGCCTCCAGGAGCGCGTTGTTGGCGTTGGCGGCCACTACTAGGTATATGTGGGCGTAAGGCGCCATGGTCTGGGCGGCCTCTACGTCGAGGGCTGTCTCGATGTACCACCCAGTGAACAGGCCAAACACTGGGTGGTAGGGACCTATTGGTATCACTGTGAGGTTGGCCATCGGGAGGCCGAACATCTGGTCAAACGTGTAGACGTCCTGGTATATCTCGGGGTCGCCGTAAGCGTCAATGATGGCTATCGTGGCGCCCTGGCTGTACTGGAGCAGGGGCGTGACGTTGTATGCCCCCTCGAAGTCAGCGGGAGTGTAGTAAAGGCCTGCGAAGGCCTCCTGCATAGGCTTAGGCAGGCCGAAGGCGCCGCTGCTGTAAGGTATCACTGTGTGGTTCCTTATCATGCCAGATACGACGTACTGGGGCATGAAGGAGGTCCTGTTGGTCAGGCCCATTATTATGGTCCCCTTGAGCTGCTGCGGTATAGCCGGCGTCCCCTCGGGCGCGTAGAAGACGGTGCCCTGGGGGGTCTCATAGAGGCCCAGCTTGACGCCGAAGGCCTTCTCTACCACTGAGGCGGGGGCCTCCGCCATGACAGAGAAGCGGTCAGGGCTCACGTAGACTATGCTGAAGCCCTGCGAGGTCAGGTAGTTCTCAACGGCCTCAAGATCCTGCTTCGAGGGCGCGAAGAGCGACAGCACCTCCTGCTTGCTCAGCGGCTTGACCTGGTGGTTGACGACCTCCTGGGCCACCAGGTAGAGCTCCTGCAGGTTCCTTGGGGGCAGGAAGACGGAGATGCTGACGAGCTGGGAGGGCGGGAGCTCGCCGAGGTAGTTACCCTGCAGCGAGGGGCCGTAGTAGGTGACCTGCTGGGCCCTGGCAGCCTTTGCGGAGCCGAGGTAAGGTGCCGTGAGGGAGGCCGCGAAGACGATAACAAGGAGGAGGGCTAAAGCCCTACTGTTCATGCACCCACGCCTC
>Ga0081474_120828_pt1 | contig 148255 bp, 168 predicted proteins | sample OneHunmetagenome_2_FD_70978 | JGI IMG/M metagenome (GOLD analysis project Ga0081474, IMG submission 70978) | Ferrous microbial mat communities from One Hundred Spring Plain, Yellowstone National Park, USA v2 (version 2) | ecosystem: Environmental > Aquatic > Non-marine Saline and Alkaline >... | reverse complement strand
CGCCACCTCTTCCCCTTTCTTTCCCTTGAAGTTCAGCATGGAAAGTAATTTATATCCTATTTGTTGAATGTTATTTTGGTGAGGGAGACCGGGTGTTACCATCTCACTAACTCACGTGGTAATACTCAATCTCCCTCACCTTAAACCCTTTCTTCAATTGAATTCTTTATACTCTTATAAATTTCTTTATCTTTTATAAATTCGATATTATCCTATCAGAAATATTTTTTCTAATATGATTTTGGGTCTACCGTAATAGTGAGAAGAAAGAGATATTATATACTGGAAATAATGGACCGAAGACCAAAAATAATAACATGGTTCCTTCATATATTTTTAATCCCATAAGAATTATGTAAACTAATGATAAAACTATTAATGATCTAGCAAATGTTACTAATAACATAAAGTATTCTTCCCTCCCTTTAACCACGCTTATTCCTTTACTGTAAATCACTTCTTCTATTAAATAAAGGAAAGTATAACTGAGGAATATAACGTAAGACGGATTTAACATTAAATAATTTAAAGGTACGAATAAGATATAGAATATTTCGGCTGCCATATTAAACCAGAAATAAGATATGATCGGAATGAGTAAAATTCTAAGTAATTTGTTCCTATCAGCAACATCATAATTAATTCCACCATCATATTTAGGAATATGAATTACATTGAAGATAAGGGAAACTGAAAAGAATATAAGTATAAGGTAGTCGTTATGATAAAAAGCAGAAAGTAAACTACCAGTAACATTTCCGGCTAATGAAATTTGAGATATTCTAGTGTTTCCCAAAACTAATTTTTCTTGGGGAGTCGTTTCAAGCAGTATTGCCGAATATATAGGACCATCTAATGCTGAAACGAATCCACTTAATTCGTAAGCTATTAATTTATCGTAGTGATATATTAGGCCAATAACTACACCAAATAACGAGAGTATTACCGCGTACTCCTTTCTTAACGTCGTCTTATCAATTAGATAACCCCATATATAAGATCCTAACGCATTTAACGCATTATAAATCCCAGTAATTACACCTAATAAGATCAACGATTTAGTCTCGCTATAGAACTCTACAGGGAATAATAGACCTATCATTGTGAAGCTCGTTATGATAAAGTATTGTCCCATATACTTTCTTATCACAATATTTCAACTAGTAAAGCAAAACGTTAATAAGAGATATGGTAGTGTCTTATCATATGAGGTTTAAAGATAAAGTTATTCTAATAACTGGAGGTACTAGAGGGATAGGAAGGGCAATTACGGAAGCGTTTTTAAGGGAGGAAGGATTACCAATAGTCCTTTATAATTCTGCGGAAAATGAGGCTAAAAAACTAAGAGAGAAAGGGGTTTTCACAATAAAGTGCGATGTGGGAAACAGAGATGAAGTTAAAAAGTCTAAAGAGGTAGTTGAGAAGGAATTTGGGAGAGTTGATGTAATAGTTAATAACGCGGGAATAATGGTCTTGATGCCATTTGAGGAATTTGATGACGAGAAGTATAACAAGATGATAAAAATTAATCTGAACGGTGCGATATATACCACTTATGAATTTCTTCCCTTATTAAAGTTATCAAAAAACGGTGCAATAGTTAATATAGCTTCAAATGCGGGTATTGGAACTGCAGCTGAAGGTACTACATTTTACGCAATAACCAAAGCAGGCATTATAATTCTTACAAGAAGGTTAGCCTTCGAGTTGGGAAAATATGGGATAAGAGTTAACGCTGTAGCGCCAGGTTGGGTAGAGACTGATATGACGTTGTCTGGAAAAAACCAAGAGGATGCTGAGAAATTGAGGGAGTTATTTAGGAATAAGACAGTTCTAAAAACTACTGGAAAGCCCGAGGATATAGCAAATATCGTATTGTTCTTATCGAGTGATGAAGCGAGGTACATTACTGGGCAAGTCATAGTTGCAGATGGAGGGAGAATAGATAATTTAACTCATTCGTTATAATCTTCTAAATGTGAAGATAGTAAGTTGGAATGTTAATGGTATACGTGCAGCTTTAAAGAAGAATCTAATAGACTTCATAGAAAATAACATGTTTGAAGTGATAATGTTTCAAGAAACTAAAGGTGATATAGTTCCACTTGATTTTATTATGATGGGTTATGAAGTAATTTCGTTTCCAGCAAAGAGAAAAGGATATAGTGGGGTGATGACATTAACTAAGATAAAGCCCATAAATGTGATTAAAGGTCTTCAAATTAAGGAATTCGACGATGAAGGAAGAACAGTTACCTTAGAACTGAAGGACTTCTACGTGATTAATGCATACTTTCCTAGGGCAGGAGATAACCTAGAAAGGTTGGACTTTAAGCTAAAATTTAATAATGAAATTGAAAATTTTGTTCTTAAATTAAGAAAAGCTAAACCGGTAATACTTTGTGGAGATTTTAACATTGCACACCAAAATATTGATGGAGCTTTTTCTAACCCAACAATTCCCGGACTTACACCACAAGAGAGATCGTGGTTCTCTCACTTTCTCTCTTTAGGTTTCATTGATACTTTTAGATATCTACACCCAAATGTTAGAAAATATAGTTGGTGGAGCTACATGGGAAAGGCTAGGGATAAGAATTTGGGACTAAGATTAGATTATTGTATAGTGTCGGAAGAGTTAAAAGATAGGATAAAAATGGCTGATATTTTGATAGATATACAAGGCTCAGATCACGCACCTATTATCTTAGAATTAACGTAAATTATATTCTATAGTAGTATAGATTGTTCTAGCGTTAGTTCTTTGTAATAGCATGTCATACAAGAGGTTAACTAACCATGATGGCATATTATTTATTTTAGGCAATATGGCGTACTGCCTAGCGAGTTTTAGATTATTCAAGTAATTTCCTCTACCCATTTGAAATTCTTCTATCGCCTTTTCTATTAACTCATAGTATTCTTTAGGATATACGTAACTATCGAATAGAAGCTTATAGGCTGTTGCGCCCAAGGCAAATACGTCCATACTAGGTAATGCCCCTTTATTCTTTAGCATAGCAGCTTCTATTTGATCTATAGGGCAATAGAATTCCGTAAATTCAGCTACACTTTCGCCTATTCTATTGGCTGAGCCCAAATCTCCTAATTTAACCACCACTTTACCACTAGTTAAATTACTGAGGATTTCTTTCTCTTTACTACCAGGGAATTTAGTGAAATAGATATTTTGTGGTTTTACATCTAAATGAACATAACCAGATGAATGGATAATATCTAACGCCTTTGCTACATCTCTAATTAATATTCCAACAATTCTATACCAATCTTTACTTCTACTTATGTTTAAAAGCTGTAAAGCATTACCGCCCTCCATTAATTCTATTATTATATAAGGTGGCCTAGTTAGGTAGAAATAGCTCTTCCCTTTCTCAATTTTCATTATATTGCTAATATCTATTTCACTTATTGCAAATAACTGTACTGCATTTTGAGTTTTATATCCAATCCTGTAAATTGATAAATTCCCTACTAAGATCAAATATTATATTACTAGCACTAATCCTAGTCTGTCCAGGGGTGCTCTTACTAATCTTCGGAATTTTCATCGCATATAACATATTTCCCCTCTTGACTTTTAACACGTATGAGCTACCACCTATGGCTATTATATCAATAACTTCGTATTCATTTATCTTATTTCCTATCCATAACTTTGGATCCCAGTTGCTAATATCTGGTATTTTGCTAATTTTTGTGAAATAAATTTCCAATAAGTTACTACTTATAATTCCACTATTAGGCTTTGGCATATAAGTATTATATCCTTCTAAAATACTATCAACATAGAAGCTAGGTTTTTCCTTGTTAATTTTTACTTTTGCTTGAGAGTCAGAAAAAGTGTATTTTTGTCCTTCAATATTAATTTTCCACTTTAGGTTATTTGGCAAGCCATAAACTTTTATCAAGACAGTCCTTAGACTTACTCTCCACGCTAATAATTGTATAGTGTTGCCTATCTCATAAAATCCTATCAAAACCCAACTCATTAGAAATTTTGGAATTAATTCCACAAAAAAGAGATTATACACATACAATACGATGTAAGATACTGATAGTGAAATAGCTATAATTCCATATTTTCTTAGAGTCTTGTATTTATAAGCCTTATAAAGAAATATGGAAGCTAGAAAATAAGATATGGCAGAAAGTGGTAGTAGAGAAGGGAAAAATATGAAAGGAGAGTATAATGTAAATGTATAGAGTATTCCAGCTAATGTGGAATATCCAATTGAAGGAAGGGAGCCTAAGGCTATCCCATACATTATGTATCCAAGAAGGGGAATGATAGTTGATACCAATATACCATTTTTAGCGAGAACGAATCTCACTTCATTACTTTTTACTCCTCGTCTCATTATTTTCGTGTGTGAGTTAAAGTTAAAAATTTCTATTATGGCCCTTGGATGAGATTGGCACGAATAAATTATTCCAATTAAGATAGGTTGTTTTCCATAGATAATAAGGTCTTATTGTTATTAGTATCATAGGGTAAGGCAGAATTTATTTATCTAAGTAAATCCCCTAGTGGAGATTTCCCTTTAAATTTTTGTGTCTAAGTAAAATTTATTAATCAAAAGTTTAGAGTGGCAATATGGAAAGAAAGCAGGTCTTTGTGAGGGAAACTTCTGGTCTCATAAAGCAAGTATCCCTTACTGATGCGGTAATGCTCAATTTAGCTAACATGTCAATAGGCATAGCCTTATTCCAATCCATATCTCCCTATATAACACAAGGTGGAGTGCTATGGATAGCATCATTGATAGGTATGTTCTTAGCGTTACCTCAAGCGCTAGTTTACACCATATTCAACAGAAAGGTTGGAAGAACCGGTGGGGATTACGTATGGATATCAAGGAATTTAGGCGGAATAATAGGTACAATTTTCGCAGTAGCGTATCTTTTAGAATCAACTGCATTTTACGCTATCATCTCATTCTTCTCGGCGTCATCAATTAACTCTGCGTTGCTGACAATTGGCTATCTTAATCATCAAAATACGTTAATTTACGTTGCTGAAAATGTGATCGTTAATCCTTATGCCACTCCAACGCTTCAACAAAGGCTAATATTCTATGGAATTTCAGCACTTGCGTTTGTAATAATAGTGCTTATAAATATTCTACACTCCAAATGGGGGTATAAGTTAGTTACAAGTTTAGGAACGTTCTCAATTCTTACTGTAATGCTCGCGATGATAATAATTGCAATTAACGCTAAGCATTTTGATTCTTCAGTCATACCTTTACTTAAGGACTTTAACGTAACTGTATCATCAAACCTGCCTAAAACTATATTACCTTATTCAATATCATTACTGGCTACACTTTCTCTCTTACCCCTCTTTTCACTGTACACATATCCTTGGATGAATGCAGGTCCTGCAGTATCTTCAGAGTTTAGGGGAGATAAGGTCTCCAAATTCAATGTGTTCTTCTCGCTATTAATTACTGGAATTTTAGTAACATTAGGATTTCTGGAAATGGATGTTGTTGGTGGGTATTACTTTAATTTAAACGCCTATCCATCTGCGATTTATAACTTTTGGACAGTGGCTATGGCGTTATCCTTAAATCCAATTATAGAATGGATATTGGGACTTGGGTTAATACTCTGGAATTACTTCGTCTTATCATATGGTGTCTTAGTATTTTCAAGATATGTATTTGCCCTATCATTTGACAGAGTGTTTCCTGAGAAATTATCGCAACTTAACGCACATGGATCTCCAGTTTACGCTCACCTCCTAGATATAACCCTAACGCTATTATTCCTCTTAATTCCAGTATTTTCAATAGATGCTGCCATATCACTATATGGTGCTTCTATAGTTGGAATGTTGTATTTCTTGGCAGTAGGTATTTCAGCCATAATATTTGGACAGAAGACTAAAAGTAGATTAATGAAGATTGCAGGTATCTTAACGACGATTTATTTCGTATATCTGACCTATGAAGCTGCGACAAATCCCTTGTTCGGTTTCTCAACGACGTCTGGTGTTAATATTATCACTTTGTCATTTGTTCTTGGGTCTTTTGTATCGGGCATAATAATCTGGAGTGTAACTAAGTACATGAATTCAAAGAAAGGAATAGATCTATCATTAACTTTTAAGGAAATTCCTCCAGAGTAGATCAAACATTTTCTCAGAGAAAGCAATCAGTTTCTCAATATCCTTTTCGTTAAGCTCCAAGGGTATTGAATATCCTAATCTAATTTTGATGTCGTCTAACAATCTGATGATATCCCTTTCTTTAATTCTAATTTCGGAGAGTCTATCATCATGTGAATATCTCGATACTACTCTAAAAAGCACATCAAAATCAAGATACCATGGTATGTCAGCCCCTAACTTGATTAATGTTGCATTTAACATTAAGTATAGAGACTCTTCGGCAGCTATTGCTGCTATTTCATAAAATCCTGAATTAAAATTGAATTTTGATGCACGTAAAAGCTCATTTGCCCTTTGGAATAATGGTTCTAAGTTCATAATATTAACAATTAAATTACGCTTTTTAAGTTCTTTACGCCTAGTCTTTACTTTATTGACAGTTTATCCATAATTTCCTTGGGCATCTCAGTTGATTTCCATATTTTTGGATTAATTGCTATTTGTATTAAATACCCTTCAGTTGTCAGTTCCCCATCCCTTAAAATTCTAAAGTCAAACTTTATCGTTTTATTAGACAAGATTTTTGGGTTTAATAAAATAGTAAGCCTATCACCTAACTTCACTGGTTTACGATATATGGCATGGGATTCCGCTATAACAAACCATAAATCGTCATTGACTATGGGATATGGTATTCCAACTTTTTCTTTAATAAATTTTTCTATCGTATTGGTAAAAAATCTATAATATGCGGCGTAGTGTGCTATACCTTGAGCGTCAGTATCATATATTCTAACTACGTCTTCAAAAATATATTCGATATTCTCCATATTCTATGCGTTATTCATCATGGTTTTTATCTTTTTACTCTAAAACGCACTAGGATTTAGGAAATATGGCCATTATTGTAAGGTCACCGAATTCATTGTTTTCATTCAATAACGATATTAAGTTATCATAATCCCTCCTTCTCTCATCATCGTAACTGAGTTTCTCAAATACCACTATTCTACAGTTTAAATTATTATCATAGAGGAATTTAGCTACTTTTTGTGGCCCATCTTTGTAAGGTTCTGGTATTACCACGGCTACACGACCCATCTTCAATATGTTAAGAAGGTCATTCAAAGATTTCGATATATCTCCCCTTACATGTAAGGTTACAAATCCAATAAAATTTATGTCAAGACCCAGTCTAGAAAGGGCAATATTTAGAGAGGATACTCCAGAGATTATATTTACCTTAACACCTTTACTTGTAGCTATGTTCCTTATCTTTTCCACAAATTGCCAGTCAGATACTGAAGGATCTCCATGATCAAGTATTGCAACGTTCTCAGTTTTCCCTATTTCAATAATCTCTTCTAGCGTTTCGCTCTCTATTTTATATGTTAATACCACCGTTCGTTTACCTTCTAATATTGGCCAAAATCTTTCTAAGACTGATTTCCATCCAGCTACTATTGAACTATCCTTTATGGCCTTATATCCCTTTAATGTAAGATACTCTGGATCTCCAGGGCCTACTCCAACGATGTAAACTGGAATTTCACTCACCCTCATAAGTTGCTACTGCAATAGTGGAATTTCTACTTATGGCTATTTTTCTCAATATCAATTTTGAATTAATTCCACCAGCTATTAGGGCGGAAATTTCAGCTACTCCTTTCAAGCCAACTTCAATGAGGGTTTTGCTAGGAGGAGTAAGGCATGGATTTGTAAAGTTGTTTATCTCCTCCTCGTTTACTAATCTAAATTTAACATTAATTTCATCGGCAATTTTCTTGACCTCTTCTCGAATAGACGCAATTATGCCAATCCTCTCTCTTTTTAAGTTAAGCCTTTCTAGTACCTTGTATATTCCATCTCTAATCTCATCTATTTTCACGTCTTTTTTAGACCCTACACCTATTGATATCTTTAGTGGTTTCAGCCATACTACTATCTTATCCTTATACTCCTTATCGTTCCTCAACGATACGATGTAATTGCACTCCTCACTATTTATCCTTATATTTTCGGGGAACGTAACGTTAATATCAACTCCATCCACACAAACATACTCATCTCTTAATAGGACTGCATTTATCTTAACTATATTTTCGGGATTTAATATTTTAGCAACTAAAATGTTCGCTATCTTTTCAACACTTAACTTGCCTTTTAATTCAGCAGCTGTGGTTATTATCGGTGTTGAGTTTAAAATTACAGATAAGTCTCTTGCGATATCGTTAGCACCCCAATGCCCACCAAGAAGGGGTATAACGTAATTTATTTTATCGTCAATACATATTATTGCAGGATCCTTGGTCTTAGACTTCGCGTATTTGCAAATAATCCTAGTGGCTCCTTCTAGTGCCATTACAAATATAATCGCATCATAACATCTCCATACTGTTTCGATATCTGCGTCCTTATACTTGAAATGGACTACGGGTATCTCAAATCTTTTTAACTTCTCCTTAACTATTTCGCCTGCTTTGAAACCGTCTTCAGAGGCTGAGATTATGGCAATTCCTCGCCATAAGTTTTCTATCATTCTTAGTCTTCCTCTACTTTCCAAGGCCTATATGAATGATTATGCTTAGGATCATATACACTAGATCTTACCATATTCTTGATCTGTTGTGGATCTGATGCTAGTCCTACTATTATTACTGAATCCCTATATATCTTAGCTTCCCTAACCTTACTCACGATGTCAGCCAAAGTTCCTTTAATTATCCTTTGCTCTGGCCAAGTTGCGCGATAGACCACTATCACTGGAGTATCATCAGTTAATCCTCCCTCCTTAAGCTCATTAACTACTCTGTCTATGATATGTATTCCAGTATAGATTACCATAGTAGCTCCAATCTTTACCATTTTGGCGAAATCTTTTATGGAACCTTGCATTGGGACTCTCAGTGAGGCTCTTGTTATAATAACAGTTTGGGAAAGCTTGGGGACTGTTAACTCAATGGGTATTACAGAAGCCGCGGCAATAGCTGCAGTGATACCTGGCACAACTTCGAATGGGATTCCAGCAGCTTCTAATGCCCACATCTCCTCAAATAACGCTCCGTAGATTGATGAGTCCCCGGATTTGAGTCTAACAACTAGTTTTCCTTCACTCGCTTTTTTGACCATTATCTCCACTATCTCATTTAATGTAAGCGATGAACTATTGTATACTTCGGCATCCTTTCGAGACCATTTCAATATTTCTGGATTTACAAGGGAACCTGCGTATACTATTACATCAGCTGTTTCTATGTATTTCTTGGCCTTTACTGTAATTAGCTCAGGATCCCCTGGGCCAGATCCAATGAAAACCACTTTTCCTACCATTATTGTCACCTTTTCTTTCTCAAAGCTATTATCATTGAGAAGTAATCCTTATCATTAACGATCTCTTTTTCCATATTAACTAACTTTTCGTCGTTCATGAAACATCTTCTAGCATAAAGTAAGTCGTATTTGTTGGAAAGCATTTGAGCTATTTCCTTAATGTTCTCGTTAGCCTTAAGTACTATTATAGTCTCGAATATTTCGCTAGCTTTTTCAATAGAGTCTAGTCTTGAAGCTGGTATTATACTTATCGAATCCTCAGAATTCGCTAAAGATATCATAGCTTTTGAGGCACAAGCGGTTACGGAAGAGACGCCGGGGATAATTTCCACGTTAACATTACATGGTAATTTATCCTTTATTCTGAAGAATGTGCTATATAACGTTGGATCACCTAAGGTTACAAATGCGGAGTCGCCTTCACTTTCATTACAGATCTTTTCTCCTATCTTTTTCAACTCATTCTCATTAACGTCCTTTGCCATGGGAAAACCTAATAGAACCAGCTTTGAATTACTTTTAGCATATTTCTTGACTATGTTCTCTGCCAGACTTCTATTGGTTCCAGTGGAATAGGGAATGAAGATAGTTCTAACCTCCTTAAGGATTTTCGCTCCTCTTATAGTTATTAACTCCTCATCACCTGGTCCTAATCCAACCACGTAAAGTTTCATTGCTTTTCACCCGAAATTATAAATATTGGATTTCTCGTCATCATTGCAGTACCTACTTTTGTTTTCATACCTTTTGCAATAATTACCTCCGTTATCTCTAAATTTATGAATCCAATGTTCTCCATCGCAGATATGGCATTATTTACAGTTTCCAATAGTATAGCGTCAATAACTACTCTTCCACCTTTTTTTATTATTTCCCAAGAGGCCGATATAATTTCCTTAATTTTCTCTGATCCACCTCCTATGAAAATCCTATCGAATTTCTCATTAATCGTAAACAATATCTCCGGCGCTTCACCTTTTATGAGTACTATGTTGTTTAAAACTCCAAACTTTTCTGCATTTCTCCTAGTTAAGTTAATAGCTTTTTCCTCCTTATCTACACCGTAAACCTTCCCAGTACTTCCAACCAGTAATGAAGCCTCTACAGTAACGCTACCCGTTCCACATCCAATATCTAAGATCATATCACCTTTTCTTATCCTCAATTTGGATAAAGCCAAAGCCCTTATCTCCTCTTTAGTCATTGGTATTTCCTCATCCCTTTCAAAGAAGTTATCTGGAATCCCTGGTATAACGTATTTCCATTCCATTTAACATCCCACCCTACTCAAAGATTCACCATCGTAATCGAAGATAATTACGCAGAAGTTTATATCACCATTAAAACTTTTTATCCTACTCAATATTTTCTCGGCTACAATTTTCATCACTTTCCTTCTCTGCTCTTTTGTCATATACGTGAAAGCTTCCTCAACTGATAGAGCGTTTGTTATTTTAGTCAGCACATCGTAGGGGAGTCCTGCTAGAACTGAAGCATGGGTTAATGATTCCAGTCTAGCGTCACCTTGTGAATAATGAGTGTTAAAAATGCCTGCATATACTTTAAGAAGTTTTGCAGGTAATCCAGCTAGTATTACCTTCCTAAAAACACTACTTGCTAACTTTATCGAATCCCCTATCCTATCCCCTACTTTTATAATGCTGTTACTATCAAATAACTTTGATGCATACTTTGCTGCGGAATTTCCTGGAGCAATCACTACGAAGTCGTAAGACTGCCTAATTACGTTAAGCTCACATTTAATATGCTCTAAGTAATCATCATCGCTAACAGGCGTCTCAATACCCGTCGTACCCAGTATGGAAATCCCACCCACTATTCCAACCATTTTATTTAAGGTATTTTCAGCAATGATATCTCCATTTGGTACTTCAATAGTTATCTGTATTCCCTTATCTGTAACTTCCCTTATTGCGTTGATTACCATATCCCTTACAGTAGGGCTTATTGCCGTCTCCCCCATGGTTGCCTTTAACCCACTCCTTGTAACTTTACCAACTCCCTTTCCTCCAACTATAACAATTTCATTACTCTCATTTAGTTTAGCACAACATCTTATCACTAACCCATCTAGAATATCTGGATTATCGCCCGAAAATTTCTTAACTTCAGCACATGCAATTCCACTATCTATCTCAACTTTTTCCACGGGTATTTCCAGTCTTAATCCTATAGGTGTCGGTATTACCACTGTGTTTCTTTTCTCTCTATTAAGTAATCCCATAACTGCTGCCTTTGCGGCTGCAGAGGCTGCAGCTCCAGTGGTTATTCCAAATCTCTTTAAAGAGTTTATTATCATAGCTCGTATTTCCTCTCGTAACCTCTTGGTGTTATCATGTAATTTTTATAACTATAAGTTAGCGAATTTCCTATTATCATTGTAGTAGTCATACCTATCTCATTCATATGTTCTTTCCACGACGACAAGGTCGTTATTACTATGTTCTCATTATTCCTATACGCACTCTTAACTAATCCCACTGGGGTATTCGGCTTCCTATGCTTTGAAACTATATCCATTACTTCTATTAATAAATTCTCATTAATTAAATTATAAAATACTATTACGAAGTCAGCCTCTGCAGCCTTGGTTACTTTATGTAAAATCTCCTCTCTTGGTATTAATAAATCACTTAGGCTTATTACGACGAAGTCGAGAGAAAGGGGGCTTCCTAGTCTAGCAGCAGCTGCTAATGCAGCAGTTACTCCAGGTATCACTTCAACGTCTAAATCCAATTTTCTTCTGGATACCAAGTCAAATACTAAACCAGCCATTCCATAGACCTGTGGATCACCACTGGATACTAAGGCAACAATATTATCTGACTCTAAGGCTTTTTCTATTGCAGTGTTAGCCCTAAATATTTCCTCTTTCATTCTGGCTCCTATTACTTCCTTTTTTCCATCTAGGACGTCAGATATTAACCTTAAGTATGTATTATATCCAATTATTACGTTTGACTTTTCCAAAACTTCTTGTGCCTTTATAGTTCTTTGTTCTTTTGATCCTGGTCCAATTCCTACAATGTATAATTTCCCCATTTTCATCCCTCCATTGCCATTTTAATAATCTCATTAATAATCGCCACTGCTATACCGCTTCCACCATAAGTCCCAGTTAATACTACAGATGGAATTTTACTCTCTATCAATGCTTCCTTGGACTCCTTGGCGTTTGTGAAACCTGGAGGTGTTGCTACTATAAATGGTATATCAACTCCTTGTTTAACCAATTTAATCGTTTCTATAAGTGCAGTCGGAGCGTTTCCTATAACCACCACTTTGCCACCTTGTCCAATTGATAACCTCATGGCAGCTGCGGCCCTAGTTATCCCCAATTCCTTTGATAACTCCTTCGTCCTTTCATCATCTATCATACAAGTAACCTTTTTCCATCTAATACCTACAGAGACCATTTTCACATCGGCTACGATTTCGCTTTCAGATCTTATTGCCTCAATCCCCATATCCAAGTTGGTCACCTTCAAGTATTTTGCTACTTCTGGATTTCCAGATGCGAAAACGGCTTTTCCTATTACTCTTTTCTCCCTCGCATCTTTAACATCTAAATTTGGTAGAATATAGTTCATACTTCTCTCTTCTATCTCATAAGGATCCTCCGTGTATTCAAGAGTTGGAAGCGCATCTAATGCCCTTGCCAATCTGTAATATAGTGCCAATCCAATCAAGGGTGATGACGAAAGCGGTTCGGTAACGTAAAACTCCACTTCCTTTCCACTTATCTTACTTACCTCCCAACTGTTCAACCTTTGGATTCCTAGCTCTCCCATGATGTCTCTAAAAACATGATTTCCTCTTCCTAGAAACACTAACCCTATTATTACTCTCCTATACCCTTCTTTAATGATCTCATTTAGTAGAGATCTCCAGTCAGGCTTGGCGAATTCGTTGTAAGTTAAGTATATAGGTATTGAGATTTTTTCCTTCAAGTAATTTATCATTCCTTCAATATCACTATTATACGTCTCCCTTCTCGAACCATGACCTATTAACATTATTGCAGTATTGGATTGTCTATCCACATATTCATTTCCTTTATCCAGTATTTAAGGATTGTTAATATACGTGCTTTGTTGAATACTTCAATTTTCTAAGATGTTAAGCTCATCAATTTTTCTTAAATTTAAAATCGAACGTCGATTTAAAAGTAAGTTCCACGTTAACTCAGATAAAAATTGAACTAATCCACAAAGCATAATATACGCGTTCATAACTACCTCAAGGCTCCAACCAGATAATATTTTACAACCTTAGTTAATTCTAATATGGGAGTTAACGCATAGAACTTTATCCTTATCACGTTAATAAGTGATATCTACCGTTATAAGGAGAAAAATGGATGACGAGGACCTAATTCAAAATAGAGTGATAATTGGATAGACCTGGTAGTTGTTATCCTTGTTTATAAAGTCAATTGAAATTCAAGTTATTAGCACGAATAATCCAATATATTATATAAAAATGGATTATAAATCAAAATTTAGTACATAATATCCAGAAAACACCAAGAAATATTACGAATAGATTACTGTAAGCTATATCAATCTGAACTTGCGATGACCTAGTTTGGTATACGTATTCATTATATATAGTGTTTCATCAACGTATTTATCTAAATATCTTTAGTGATCATCGGTCTTAATTCAAATGAGGTTTGTTAATGTACTCAAGACCAGTTTTTTGACAGTGGTTAAGCTACTATATTTATAGTAGATTATTACTTATCAATTTATAACGTAAAGCTTCTAATACTGGAAGTTAATTAACACACTGCTTCCATCCAAATCTCTCCTCGTACTGTTTTACTTTATCCATGGAAGTGGACTGGTTTTTGTCTAATGGTATTAATCCGATTATCTTATCTCCATCGTAAATATACATGAAGTACCTATCGTCTACTACTACTAACCTATAGCAGAACATTTTTTAATATATATTGTTTATCTTGATAATAAAAATTTGACAGGAATAGCGTTATAAAGATAGCTTGCCATGTTATCTATTATTTTCTCTTTTACCATTTTTCCATTTGACCAGCTAAACAGTGAAGGCTCTAAATAACAAGCAAGAGCACAAGCGTTACAATTCTCATATTTCTCCCAAGGATAAGTATTCCATAATTTAACTATATTAACCTCCCAGGCTTTATCAGTTCCACTATACTCATTTAGCACGTAGCAAGGGAGTACGATTCTACCTTGTGGGTCAATATTAATGGTCAACCAAGGTTTGCATTTCCATGGCATCTTATTATACCATGAGTTAACTATTGCCTCAAAGTAATCTACAGATTCAACTATGGGATAGCCCCTCTTCTTAAGCTCAATTATTAGCCTTAATGTATCGTAAAGTCTCCTCTTATCCGGACTTAATTTCTCAGCGGTAGAATAGTCGTACTCAACTTGTATACTAATATTAACATTAAGTTTTCGTGCAAGCTCAATTACATCCTTAACTTGATCCATATTTTCTCTAGTTATTGTAAAGCTAATCGCTACTGGTAAGTACTTCCTAGCCTCTTTTATACCTTCTACAGCCCTTTCAAAGGCGCCTGAAATTCCCCTAATTTTATCATGTACTTCGTCTATTCCATCTATAGATACAAATAAGTAATCTAGATTTTCACTTATACTCTTGACCCTATCTTTAAGGAGCCATCCATTTGTAACTAATGAAGTATAGAATCTCTTGTAAGACTCCTCTAATATTTGCTCTAAATCTCTTCTCAGTAACGGTTCTCCACCCTCAAACCCCATGAAAAGAACTCCCGCTCTTTCTAATGATTTCAACATTAAAACCTCTTCTTCTAAAGATAGTAATTTTTCGTCTTTCCTTCTCCAAAAAGGGCACATTCTGCATCTTAAGTTGCACGTATATAACAACTTGTGCCCTGCAATCAGAGGTAATTTTCTAACTCCAACCCCCAGAAGTGCCCTTTTCACGTTGCCTACTATCATAGGTTTTAAAGTTGACATATTTGATTAATATACAAACGCATGTATTAATCTTTTGCGAAAAGTTAAATATCACAGACTTCGTTAGTCAAGTTATGCCAACTGTGAAACTCACAAAGAACATTACGGTTATGACTGGGAGTCCAAATACGTTGATTTACGATAATAGAGTTGTGATAGATCTGGGAGGAAAGAACTCCTCCCTAGATCTAAATGCTGAAGTTCAATTAGCTACTCATGGCCATGCCGATCATATAGCTGGTTTATTGAAGAAGGATGCTAAAATAAGATATCTCCCTAAGGAGGACTATTGGTCATTAACTCTAATGGGAAGAAGAGCAATGATTTATGGATGTAGTTCGAAGGATTCCGAAATCTTCATATTTGATTACGTAAAAGAGAATCTCGATTCTTTGAATAATGAGATTCGAAATTCAGAGATTGAAGTGGTAAAATTGCCAGGACATACACCAGGTCATAGCGGTTATATTGTTCATAATGTTCTATATGCGGGAGATGCGTTTTTTGGTGAGAAAGTACTAGAGAGTTTCTCAGTTCCCTTTTATACTGATTTCTGGACTGCTCTAGAATCGTTGGATAAAGTTAAAGAATTGGCAAAGAGTGTTGATAACATAGTAATAAGTCATGGTCCAGTTTACACTAACAAGAATAAAATGGTCTCGATTTTAGAGAGTAATATTACTTATGCTCAAAAGTTAATAGGAAAAATCCTAGATCTACTGTCAAACAGTGAGTTTACAGTGGAGGAAATTGTGGTTAAGTTAAAGCAAGATTTAACACCAGCTAATGTGTTGCTAAATTCCGTTGTTGTGAGGTCAATACTCCTAGGGTTAGAGAATATCGAGTATAATATAACTCAAAAAGGTTTAGTTTTTAGAAGAAAAGTTCATTAGGGGATATCTAAAAAAAATTGACATAGTGTTATAGTCTCTAATACTGTATTAATTGCTGCTATAACTAAAGAACTTTATAGATTGTATTGCAATGAAAATACATTTTGGATAAATCAATCTTAGAATGTTTCTTTATCAAGTATCTACCTGAAATTAAATAACTCTCATTGTGAAATATATAACTCTCTGATTACAATGCAGCTAATGACTTGTACACTTATTATAAAGCATAACTGGCGTAATATTCGGTATCATTAAAGTAATTTTAGGTAAATATATGATATGGTTAATACCGATCCGTCAAGTTGTTTGTAATAAACCCGATGGCGATACCAACTCCTTAAATATGTTTCCGGTTAATATGAGAACTATATGATAGCTTATTGAGCTTAATATTATCAGTATTCCAATAAAATATAGACTAACATAAAGCGATTTGCCATATGCCAATGTAATCGCAATTCCATTACTGAAGCTCAATATTAATAATATAATTAGAAATATTCGTGATATCATATCAATATTAACTTCAGAGAAACTAAATACTGTAGATACGTTCTGGGTTGAAAATATATTATTTAGCATACCAACTATCGATATTAGTGCAGCAGATACCCCTGCTGAAGCTGTTTGCAGTGCATATATTGATGTTTCAAAAGCTCTTCCATTTTGCTCTTTTCTAGATCTTATGTTCAGAACCGAATCACCTATCTTACTTAGAATCTCTCCAATTATCATGACATTTCCTCCCATACTTATCGTTTCATATAGTACTTTGCTTAATATGCTCACCAATACGCTTCCGCTTTCATCTCCTATCAATCTAAATATTTTTTCCTTATTGATGCCGAAGTTTAATCTATTTAGCGATCTTTTGATTAAAGGTTTTACGTCTCCTAAATCCCCCCTTAGTACTGCCATCAGAGACTCTTTTAAGTTGCTTACTATCGCATAATTTCTCGAAAAGTACCTAATAAAAAGTAAGAAATGCCTCTCTATTCTATTAATCTTATTTTCATATATTCTATACCTAAGACCAACTCCTAATAGAACTATACCAGTTACCATTAAAACTATATATGAAGTATATATTATTGAAAATATTATTGAAAGAGATATTGCTAATGTCAGAAGAAGTTTATCTATAACGTTGTACCTAATGTAATTTTCTGGTCTATATAAGAGATACATAACTAATGTTAAATTTCCTAGAAGTGCTAAGGATAAGATAGTAAGCTGTGTTATTAGAGTAGTTCCTCCACTATAAATTAATGATAAAATTGTAATGTCAGCTACTAAAAAGGTAAGGGAGCTATTTAATGTAGCATAGATTGTAAGAAAATTATTCATTGATTCTATTAACCTAGCAGAATAAGCATTGTATTCAGATAATGTAAAATCAATTTCTCTTGACAAGGACTCTATCATGTCATCACCAAAATTTACTGCTTGTGATAATCTTATTAAGAATTCTTTCAAGTATCTAATGTTGAGGTTCTTTATGCTGTAGGTTATTGCAGATGAGAATTTATATCTATACCCAGAAACTAAATTTCTTATTTTTTTGAAAACTTTGGTATATGGTTCAAAGGTGTCCTCCCTACTTAAATGCAATATAACGATTTCTGGAGGCACCCCCGAGGAAAATAACGCAAGCATAAAAGCTAACATAAAAATATATTTAGAGTCTACTTCATTTTTTATACTAAATATTCTTGGCATATCTTATCTCCTCTTCTATACCAAATTGTCTAGTCCTTAATATTTGATTCCATACGTCAAAATAATTAAAAATTTTTTTACTTATAAGTATTTTTAGAAACTCAGCTCTTAAGTTTAATTCGTCATAAAGAATTCCTATATTTTTACGTTCGATTCCTCTTTTAATTGCAACCTTATTTTCTACAAGATAAGAAGCTCCTCTTCCAGCAAAAATTATCTTATCTTCTGCAGGATCATATGTAAATGCTGGTATATAGACTACGTCATTAGTAACAGGATCTATATCTATTATTTCATCAACTTCCACTACTCTTCTTATCAAATTGCCCTTTTTATCATATAATGCAGTCTGAAATAGTGCTATGTTAAGGTTATTAATATAACTTTTAGGTACTTCTATAGGATAACCAGTAAGCCTTTGAACAAGTGTTCTTATATTTGCTGCATGAAAGGTAGCCATAACTGAATGTCCAGTTTGCATTGCTTGGAATGCTACATTACCTTCTCTATCTCTAATTTCTCCGACTAGAATATAATTAGGTCTTTGCCTTAAAGCGGCTTTAAGTAAGTCGAATAACTTTACACTACCCTCACCGCCTGTTTCTCTAGTCACTTCTGCTACCCAATTTGAATGAGGTACCGTAAGTTCCGGTGTATCTTCTATTGTTACTATTTTTAAATTAGGAGGAATGAAAGCGGTAATTGCATTAAGTGTAGTTGTTTTTCCGGATGCAGTCTCTCCACATACGAACAAGTTCATACCCTCGTCTAACATCATCCATATATACGCTGCTAGAAGTGGGGACAAGGTACCGAATGAGATCAATTGAGTTACACTAATTGGTATTTTACTGAATTTTCTTACAGTCAAATTAGAACCTCTTCTACTTATATCAATTCCATAAACGAAGTTTACTCTTGATCCATCTGGTAAGCTTGCATCAATTATTGGTCTGTTATGAGATACTGGTCTATATGTTTTCTCACTTAAAGAAATAATTAGATTATCAAGTTCCTCTTCGTTCTCGATTAACAATGAGGTTCTCATAGGACCAAATACCTTATGCATAATGTAAATGTGACCTAAGCCTGGAATCGATATATCCTCGATAAATGGATCCCTAATTAACGGTTCTAATATGCTTAAATACAATTTATCTCTTATAAAATGATATATTGCGTATTCCTTTGGTACGGATATTCTTATCTTGCTTAGTATTTTATCTAAAGCTTTCCGCATAAGTATCTCCTTTTCTTCAACAGCAATTGGTGGTTCCACATTACTAATGGCTTTTGCGAATTTCTCTTCTATTTCTTCTATTTCTTTAGGTTTTGGTCTTGGTGGTTCAATCACTGTATATTGGTTATAACCATCTTCTGCCTTTGTACTCTGAACATGGATGTAAATATATTTATCGACCTTATAAATTGCATTATAATTCTTACTACCTTTCAGTTTATTTGGGTCATCGATAATTACTGGTTTTTCCGTGAATCTAGATAAGTAATCTTCTATGAAGCTCATGGTTAAGCCCTCGATAGGGAGAGTGGTACGACTTTAACTCCTAGAGCAGGATCTATATCAAATGAAATAGCATCAGCTCCTTGTATACCACCTATTGTTTTAATTCTCTCTAGGACCTTTATTCTTCTTCCCCCTATGCTTGTTGCAGAAAGTTTAAAATAAACGTCAACTATACTTGTGATTCTACTCTTTAGTTCCTCATTAAACACATCTGGGTGGACGGTAAATAATATAAGCTTTCCTAGATCAACTAACACTCTAGCATCTTTCATAAATTGTAAGATTTGTTTTATTTCTGCGAACGTTGCTACTATTGACAAACTATCAATAATAACGAAGTCCATGTTCTTCCTCTTTTTTATAAAGTCTATGATAACTTCAAGTATTTTATTCGCTAATGTCGAATTCCAATTAAATCTATTCGTATTTAAAGGGGCAATTCCCAAGACACCTTTTAAGAAAAATGGTATCAGATTTATCTTTACATCTTTCATCTTTTTCAAATAATCTTTGCTAGTTTGTTCTGTAGTTATTACATAACCCTTTTTCCCACCTATTAGTAGTCCATAACAAAATTGTGCAGATAGAACGCTTTTACCAGTTCCATGATCTCCCTCAATCATAATCAGTGCAGGGAATGGTATACCAGATAATCTTCTATCTAAATCTTCATTTCCAGTCTTTATTATCACAGTACACCCCTCCATATTGCTTCCGGTCCATAATTAGATACAACAACTACAGTCGCCTCAGTATTAGGGTATGGAGGATATGGTAAATCAGCTATAAAGGTGCCTACCATGTTTGGATTAATTAGAACGGTATTTGAGACCCACTTATATGTGCCTAAGCTAGTAGAGTAGTTGTAATTAGAAATTATAAGAGTAGATACGTTACTTACGTTTGCATAATATTTGATAATTATTGCGAAATCCTTAAAATCATATAATACTGTAGATCCATTATTAGTTATTGTTATATATAATAGATAACTATTTATCGCTACACTCTTTATAAATATTCTAGTGTTGAGTTGATTTAGATCCATATTTTGCCTCATATATTCCGCATGTAATAAGAATTGCTGACTTTTTATATATGCCCCTAAAGCAATTAATCCTAGCGAGATTGTAATGAAAAATAATAGCACATATGCTATTACTTGTGAAACTCCCATACCTAACTCGCCTCAAATGTATAGCTTACTGAGTATCCATTAGGGGTAACTAACTGAACAGTATAATACTGCGTAGTAGATAAGGGTGAGGATAAATAGATGATAATTTTAGCTACAGAACCAGGGTATAATGTATTAGTATTAACAACCCAATAGGGTAATGTACTAGAAGAGTTATATCCTATCTGTTGTAGATTTCCTTGCGGGCCGAAGTACAATACACTATTTTTCAAGTTAAAAATTGTTGACTCTCCTATATTATGTAAGTATACTATTACAGTTGTAGAACTGGCATTTGTAGCATAATCTATTTGAAGATCAGTAACCAATTTTTGCGATTGTAATATACTATATGATACCATGTTAGTAGATATGGATGACACTACAGAAAAAACCGATCCCGCAACTACTCCTACTAATGTGACTGCTACGATTAACATTATTGTCTCGCTAATCACTTCGCTAGCCATTCTTCCCTACCTCCAATACCAATAGATACTTTTTCATTTCTGCAGTTACTGAGGAGTAACTTTCAGCTACATTCATAGCAATATTGGCTAAATCTTTTGCTCTTATCTTTCCATTATTAGTCCTAATATAAGATTGCACCTTGTTCACAATAAACATATCATCTGCAGAGATGTAGCCTAATTCATATAAAGCTGTCAACTTAGAATCATCATAATCCAAAATCTCCAATAATACACAATTTCTGATGAAGGTACTCAAATCTATGTTGGATGTTCCAACAATTTCAGCTACAGCCTTTAATTCTTTATTACCCTCTGGCCTCTGTTCGCCTTTAGACCGTTCTGATATGATATTGAAAGGTGATGATGAATCAGCCTGAGCGGATTTTAGAGATAACACTGCATCTTCAATTGAAGAATTTAATTTCTGTAAGGTTTGCTTTAAATCTTCCATAGACCCATTTAGAACATTTACCAGATCACTTTGATATTTATCCATTCTATTTATTAGGTTCTTAAGAAGCTCTTCAATCTCCTTGCTAGAATTGGTCGTAATTTGCTGTTGTTGCTGATTTTGTTGTGTAGTAGAAGCAGTTTGTGGTGGTTGTGTATTCTTAGGCCTAGTTATTCGTGGAAATACTATCTTAAAAAAGGATATAAAGAATGCTGCCAAGGGTATGCTTATGCTAATCAGTAAAATAAATAGGGGAGATTCCATTAGTTGTTCCAATTCAAGTAAGTTTAAATTTATCATTCTTCACCTCATGAATGTTATAAAGTGGGAAAAAAAGAATGATACCTTTTTATTACCTATTTTTTGCACTCTGATCTCACCCTATTACCGATACACTGCCTTCTGGTTGATACACGTATTCAGATATTGTGAGAGGGGACCCTATGTTAGGTGTGATTTGTATTGTTATTGTCTGATATTGAAATACATGACTTCCTAAATCTGGCCCAAACAAGATCATTACTCCGATTACTGATCCAGCGGGGGCAATTGCACTACCTATTAACGGATCTCCAGCGACTGGATAAGTAAATGCAAATGTTTGATTAACAAACGCATAGTAAGTTACTAATGTGCCGCTAATATTTAGAGTGAAAGTAAACATGTTATCATGCGCTAGGAATGGATATGTTTGAGTTGCTGAAGAGGGAGTTGTAGTAGTAATGTATAAGGGGGATGGAGATACTTTATCTATTTTCGACAAAGTATAGTTAAGCGCTAGTAAGGCATAGTAGGGATTTGGGTAATATACGTATGTTTGACCTGCATTTGTCTGCTGGTTAACCAGATCTAGATATTGTCCATTCGCGTATACTTGATTTGCTAGTTCAGATGGTGATACTGTTAATAAGGTGTATTTATATATATTTGAATATGATATCCCTTCAACAGAGGCGGTAAATGACATAGCTGTAGTACTAGGTGACAATTCCACGCTGGATACTCCAGAACTGGGAGATACTGTGAAGTATATCCAATAACTTCGCGTATTTGATGGATAGTTAACAGCGTATAGCACAGAGCCCGATAACGTTAATGCTGTTGACGCTGTCTCTTCTCCTTTATTTATAGTGGATTTGGCTTTTTGTGTCACAAATAATCCCATATTTATGGCTACGTAAGCTAACACTGATGCAGTTATTATGAATGCTATCAATATTATTGCTGTGTCTAATCCAGCTAATCCTTTTCTTTTCACTTTTTTATTGTATTCTTTTAACATTTTTTTGGTGTTCATTTTTAGGTCACTTGCTGAAATCCCTTTCTTAGAACACTTTTAAAAACCTCTCTCTGATTTTCGACTACCAGTCTACATGACTTTAGGCTATTTTTTAAGTAACTGTTACCGAGTAATGTTTGATGACTCCGGTCTTTCTAGAATACAAGGTTATACATGATAATATTACATATTATATTATTTACATTTTTATTTATAACTTATCACTAAAGTTAGTAACAATGTATACAATAAATCCAAATTCTCATACAATTCTTAGTTATAATGTATCTCTGGAGCCTCAACAAATTTTTTCAAACATTACTGGAATATCTACATATTATAGCTTGGATGGGAAAAAGATTCTTGCTTATGAAAATAATAATGGAAGTATAATCGTAGCATATAATGGGTTAATTCTGAAAAAGGTTAGCAATAACTCTGTTCGTTATCTAATAGCTGCTAACTATCCGGGAATTGATAACAGTAAATTCCCTAATGTTTATAAACTAGCTAAAATCTCCATTTTTGATACTAATATAAGGGTCCTAGTTTTAGGAGTTTTATTGACTATTTTATCATCCTTCGTTCTAAAGATCATGGTGGGACGGTATGATAAGGTTAGATAAAAATAACTTCATTCCCTGGATTTCTATAGTTTTTTTATTGTTTGCTTATTCCATAGGTACTGGCTTGTATATAACCATACAACGTGTTACATACTATCCTATTTTTGAATCTAAAATTGTTTCAGTACTTCTCACGATATTCTCATCATCATTAATGACTCTTTACAATTACAAGAGATATGTTTTTCTAGTTCCATTATCTCTATTGTCCTTCTTCTCTGTATCATTAACTCCCCTTATAATATCTATATTTATTTTACATGAGCTAAGGAAAGTTGATCGAACAGTTAGTATTATATTGCTAATAATAGATGCGTCTATGTTATCATGGCTCACTCTACGTTTACTATTAGGCATTAATACTTACTTTTCCTTTCCTCTCATGATTTTAGAAGCGGGAGCACCCACAGTAATTCCATTTATATGGTTTGCTGGAGTAGTATTCTCTGCTTATAAAAGAGATTATTTAAGTAGTAAGAGCCAACTATTCATCAATCCCTTAATTCCATTTATTGTAGCTCTACTTATTTCTCTAGTCCCTTACTTTCCTTTTATAAATCCTTATAAATTTCCAGAAACTGTTGATTTTAAGTATTATTACTCATGGCTTCTATCACCTACTTTAAGTGGGTGGTTCTTTTACTCGAGGCCTCTGTATTTAATGCTTTTATACGCATTATCATTTATTTTCAAGCCGTATACAGTAGCGTACTATGAATTTGCATTTCTTTCTATTCTTTATGTATATTCTGCATATAAACTAGCCTCAGCGCTAGATAAATCTATAGCTTCCCTAGCAGCCTTATTAGCTGCGGTATCTCCTATGTTAATAACCTTTCTCTATTCTGGTTTGGAGGCTAACTTATTTTCAATTTCATTAATGTTTATCTCAATGTCGTATTTTCTCAAAAAAGAGAAATTAAGTTTAGCAATACTTTTTTCTTTACTATCGATGTTCTCTCATATATACGCTTGGGCTCAGTTATCTGCTAGTATAGCTCTATACTACCTTCTTAAATCAATTAGACTTAAATCTAGACCAGACAACTATACGCTAACTTATTTGTCCTTTTCAATTCCCTTTATAGCCATTGGATTCTTCCTAATTTTAAGTGGTGTTTTCCCCGTACCTATGGGATTATTAAACTATAATCAACTTACATACCAAATAGCTGTAGTGAGTTGGGGATCGAATAATGCTTTGCTTTACTTTTTGTTATCATCCTTTGGAAACAAGTATATTAAGGAAGAAGTTCTAGATTTCGTGTATTCAATCTCGGTATTTGCTATTATTTTTCTGGCACCAGCTACCAATTTAATAATTGATTTGCCTCTTTTCATTCCTGCTGCTTATACCATAAGAAATATTGATAGGCAGAACGTGTCAGTATTTTTACTTCTGAGTTTAATACTATGGGGTATTTATATGAGTATTAATAGTGTTCCTATGCTATGATAGTAAGATTTTTATTTTACTTAAGAAGAGATTTATTAACAATGAGGGATATATATCAGTTACTATTAGTTGGCATTATCTCTTTGTTAGTAATTATAACTGCAGCATCTAGGCTTTATGTTCTTCTCATTCCTATTGTTTTGTTTTCAATATACTTGATTACTGAGTCTAGAATACCAGAAATAAAAGATTTGAAATCATTTTATAAATACGTAGAAAAAGTGTATGGAAGTGATTTCGCAGCCACTATTAGGAAGAAATATAATATTATTCAAGGTGATTTAACATTGACTTATTTCCCGTCATCAATTAAAGATAATACTATAGTTATAAGCAATAATCACCTAATTTTGAAACTAAATTCTAAAGTATTAGTATTAAGTAAATATGAGGGTGTTGACTATTTAATAGACATGATAAAAGATAATAGATCTAGTTAATGAATATATTCTTTGTAGAGATAATACGGTTTGGCTAATTATAAATAACACTTAAATAGATCTGATCGCTAATAATTAATGGGATGTCATATAATGTGTTCGATATCTTAAGGGAACTAGATTCAATAGTAGATTTTGCTAGGGCTAAATTACAATGGGATATTTTATTTTTCATTAATTCTAAGGGGCCCTCATCTGTTTCAGAAATAGCCGAGGGCACCAATAACAGCAAAAAGGCCGTAATTGATGCTATAAGGAAACTTATAGAAAAGGAACTGATTATTAAGATTAAGTATGACGTTTACGATTTGTCGGATAAGGGAAAGCAAGTATTAAATAAACTCAATTCCTTCACATCTAATACAGTACCTAGTCAAAATGATGCTGATCACAGAAATAGCACGTTATCAAATATGGACAATCCTTCACAGAACTTCTATTTATTAGAATTGATAAAGATATCTTTGCTTAATAATGATATTTTACCTATTGACAAAGCGTATAGAGAATTGGGAATTTCGAAACAGACACTCAAGTATTATCTAGAATTATTTATGCAAAAGAAGATTTTTAAAAAAGTTAACAAGAAGAACTTCTTAGGAAGGAATATTCAAAGTGCAGTGCTAACTAATGAGGGAAGGAAAATAGCGTATAGGGTACCTAGTCTAATTAAAATAAGAAATAATTTATTTTTAAGGTTATTATTAAAAATGACTTTTAGTATAAGTTATGAATCAGCCTTGCTGAAACTTATGGTTTTCTTCGCGTTATCGTCACCTATAATAATATATTATGATGGTGATGCCCCCATTCGTATGATTGGCATTTTATGGTTATATATGTTGGTTTTCACCTCACTATTGAGTGTATTCGCTTATTTAACAATGAGATAGGTGATGGTTATATATGGAGTTAGCTAATGTTAGTCTTCTATATTTAATAACTGGGAATTATACTCATTATCTTATGCTGATTACTATACTTAATGTTAGCAAAAATTTTGCTATTATAAACATGACTGAGATAAGTCATAACATTACATTATCATATGTCGTAGCTTATCCAATTTTCCTTCTTTATGTACCAAATGTAACACAACAAAGTACAGTCACTCAGTTTGAGGGGATAAATACCACTATTCTAAACATACGCAATTTTACAATTTATGTTGACGTATACAATGGCATAGTGATACATTACATAGGACATGGAATTAATGCAACTCTAATTGGAGCTACAATTCCCCTAGGCCCAGGGGTGTATAAATTAATCCCTTCCTATATGCTAGGTCACCAAAGAAATAATAATGTAGAAGAATACGAGACAGTTCTTCTTACGATTGTGCTAGTAGTTTCGTTCTACATCATTTTTGAGAGGATGGATAAAAAATGAAAATATATAATCTCGGAAGGGCTTTAGTTTTGACTGGTATAGTAGAGTTAATATTAGCTTCTCTTTTTTATTCTGATAAGAGAGTTATTTTATCAGTATTATTGGGGGATTATTCGTATTTTTGCCTACTTATTGGTGTTATAGTTATAGCCGTATATGGAGCAATAACTAAGAATTAATGTTTTGAATTATGAAAATTATTTTAATCTCCGACCTCCAAATCTTTTATCTATCATAATTCTAAGATCTGTTAATTACGAGTATAATTAATGATAGTTAATATATGTTTCAAGTTGTGGATTAGCTATATTTAATTATTATTTAATATATTCTTGAGGTCATATGTTATAAGTAACCATAAAGATTTATAACCTATAACTAGTAATTTATATAGGCGATAATTTGTGGAAAAGATAGTGAAAGTTAATGATACCACTTATATACTAGAAGATGAACGATCGGTTGTTATAACATTCAAGCTGGAAGAAAATATTTTGAGTATGGTTGATGAAATTGTGAAGAAGTTAGGCTACGATTATAGAAGTGATTTCATTAGAGACGCTATAGAGAAATATATAAACTATCTTAAGTCAAGTAGTAATAACAGTAAGATGAATATCAATGAATAAAAGTTTAAGTAAACACAAATTAATTTACCAAGTTGATTCATAGTGCCATCATTAGCGTATAAATATTTGTAATACAAATATTATTTATGGGAAGGCATTACATGCCATGCCTCTAACAAGCCTAGGTTTGCAACAGTAGGAGGAAGCTTGTAATTATGGAAGACTTAGCATGTCCTTCTTGTGGTAGTCATCATGTTGTTAAGTGTAGTGGGTCTTGAGACAAGCAGAAGTATTTGTGTAGGGATTGTAATAAGCGTTTTTTGGGTGATACTACTTATCATTATCACTCTAGGAAGTGGAGGGAGTGGCTTTGAAAATGTATGCTAATGGTATGAGTATGAGAGCTATTTCCAGATTGCTTAACGTACCTCTAGGTACCGTGTTTACGCGGATCAAGCGTTATGGCAAGTAGAGGTATGATAGACCTGTGGACTTATGGGGAAAGGCTAAGGATTTGATTAAGGGTAATGTTATTACTAAGGTTGTTGATGAGATGTGGACTTATTTATATAGGAACGCTAGGGCCTTCTATAAGTGGGCGTTCACTCGCTACGTGTACACTAGTATTTCCATTAAATTTATAGTCTAGTATTATTTGATAAAATAATTATGAAAATTATAGTTATACAATATTGGCATTGATGAGTACGTTCACCCTAATGAGTTAATCCTTTTTATCTCAATTCATTAGGAACTTATTAACGAATGATGGAGTGCAAAAATTTTCTGGAAATACTAACGAATCTGGGTTTTACCTCATTTACTCCGTTGTTGATAGGGATGAGAATACTTTTCGTGAAATTAAGAGATATCTCCCAGATGGTGGTAGGTGGGTGATGATTATAACTACTACTTCTGGTTAAAAAACCATATAGTAGTCTATCCCGTTAATCCCAACAAGCCACTATACTCATCATTAAGGGATAGGGTTAGGTTCAAGAGGGCTACGAAGGCTGTTAATAGGAGTCGTCAGATGATGAGATATTCTATAGCAATAGTCTTATGGGACAGAAAGTTGATCCCTGAATTTATACCCTAATGATGGCACTATGAGATAATTGTAGGAATATAGATGCATAAAGGAAATTAAAAAGACTTGTATGACTAAGATGTAATTCTGAAAAGTAAGAATTATACATAAAATTTTTATTTAGCATTTGGAGAAGAGTTATGTGGTTTAGATTATGGAAGCCATTTATGTACTTGGAGTAAAAGGAGGTACAGGCAAAACAACTTTTTCTCTTTATTTTGCTAAACGCTTGTCTTTAATGGGTAAAAAAGTTATGTATATTGATCATGATTATTTTTCCTTTGGAAGTTTAATATTAGGACATAATGACCTTGGACTTCTGGAGGAGATCGAACGTAATTTGCCAATATTTTCAAGAAGTTTAAAAAACATTGATAATCTTTATGTCTTAAAACTTTTTTCAAATCCTTTAAACATAAACAAGAATTATTCTTTATTAAGCAATAAGATACCGCAAGTTTTAAATAGTATTCTTAAGAGAGAAGTGGATTACATTATTTTAGATTCTTCAGTGGGTATACTTCCAGATAATGATATTGTAATGGCATTACTAGAAGAGTTAGAGATAGAGAAAGAAGGAGTGTTCTTAAGTGATATGCTGTCTGTAAATTCCACTATAAAATACGCTAAATTATGGGAAAATAATATAAAATATAAGGTATTAGTTATAAATATGGTTCCACCAATACCAGAAAACCTATCTGAAGCTATAAAAATTGCAAATGAAGTCTATAATAATTATAACGAGCTATTTAATGCTGCTATAGTTGTTCAATTTGACGAGAAAATGTATAACTATAATCCAATAATTGCTGAGTATGAAAACGAGAAACTGAATAGTATATTATTATCTATACTTTATCGATATAATACTCTCAAATAAACATGATATTGTTAATATATGTAGTAAAAAAAGATAATTATTGCGTTTATAGTGAGTATTTTAAGAAAGGGTTGATAGAATGGAGCTAAAAGAAAGAAGTATTTAACTGTTATTTAAACCCTTAAGTCAAATTACGTTTTAAGAGTGTAATAATTAAAGCTAATTATCGATATTCAAGGAAGGTTTTACTGAAAGTTTAGAGAAAATATTGGGGATATTTTCTAATATAGATTTATAAGGTTGTTGTTCATAGTACAAATCAATGATTAGGATAAATGTGGTTGGATTTAAAGGTGGTTCTGGGAAATCTACTGTATCGTATTATTTAGCCAGACAGCTAAGTGAGTATTACAATGTAGTACTTGTAGATAAGACATATTCTGGAACTATAAGCCGGATATATAATATTAATAATAACATTTTTTCCTTTATGAAAGGAAGGAACGAGTTATTTTATGTTAGTAAGAATAGCTTTTCAGTTATAAACATGTCCTTTTCAAGTGAAAATGATCTTAATAATTTTGATTTTAACACATTCAAATACTTGTATGGTAAATTAATAAAGGATAGTGATATAGTTATTGTAGATCATTCATCTATTCCTCATGACTTCGCAACCGAGATAGAGTTAAAGGCATTTATGGAAAATTTTAAAAACTTTGCATATAATACAGTATTAGTTCTTAGTGGAGATGAAATTCCGATAAAAAGATATTTAAACTATACAACGCTGCTAAATGATTTTGTAAAGAATTACGCTGAGAAAATCTTAGGTATTTCTTTACCAAGAGATGTTAAATTTCTAAAAATTGTAGCAGTAATTATAAATAAAATCCTCAAAGGTCAAGAAAGTAAGTTAGACGAATTTATAAGAGGAGACGAGATTCTGCAGAGATCTGCTAGATTTGTTATTCCCTTTTATCTTTCTCTAACGCAAAGGCATTTCAAAGATATTGAGCCCCCTAAAGAGATAATTGATATCGTTAGATATATATTAGATTTGTTGAGAGAGCCCACCTCGATTTTATGATACTTGCAACATTATTCTCCCATCCCTATTTTCGGTCATAATTTGTTTTACTGCCTCTATACCTTCATCTAATCTGTAAGTCTTGTGAACCTTTACCTTGCAATCTTTACATATATTTATCAATTCAGTTAGTTCCTTTCTAGATCCACCTGTGGTTCCAACTATCTTTATATGTTTTCCGTATAAGGAACTCAAATTTACCTTCACCTCACTTCCGGTTAACCCTCCAAAGAATGCTAATTGACCACTTAAACCTAGAACTTCTAAGCTTTTTTCCCATACCGAGGAGCCTAAGGAGTTCATTACTATATCAGCCATTTTCCCATTAGTTATTTCCTTAACCTTTTGTACTACATCATCATATCCTATTATATAATCTGCACCAAAGTCCTTTAGCCAGTTCTTTCTTGAAACCGCTATTACTGTTGCTCCGAATTTTTTTGCCAGTTGAACTGCAAAGATACCAGTATTACCACCTGCACCAAAGATTACTACAATATCATTAGGAGAGACTTTTAATTCTTTTAAAGAATGATACGAAGTTAGAGCAGCTACAGGTAAACTTGCAGCAATATCCCAACTCATATTTTCCGGAATTTTGAAAACATTCTTATCTGGAACCGAAAAATATTCTGACCATCCGCCATTGGTTATAACACTCATTATCCCGCCGTTTCTGCATAGCATTTCCTTTCCAGATAGGCATAAATCACAAGTTCCATCAAACACTCTGTTATATACTACTACCTTATCTCCTTTAGCTAGTCCTTTCACATGATCCCCTACTTTTTCAACTATTCCTGCTACTTCCGCACCGGGGATATGGGGCATTGGGGTAACTGGAATTGCACTAATTACGAAGTAATCTATAGGGTTTAAACCAGATTTAACTACTCTTATCAAAACGTCATGTGGACCTAATTGTGGTTCTTGAACTTCTTTTACCTTGAGATTTTCTAAACCACTCTTGTCGAAAACTAGGGCTTTCATAAAAACTAGTCTTCTCCTCAATATAAATCGGTTACTTAACTTTGGGTAACTATTGTCTTATCCCTATCTTAGCCTTATTCTTAAAGCTAATATACTCATACGCCAAGCTTACGAAATCTTCATCAGCCTCTTCACCCTTCTTCTTTATTGTAATGTATCTCAAGGTCTCTAGTTCTACTGATGTTAAGTTAGTTATGTATAAAAATATGCTCGTGGATTTGTGTAATAAAATGGCTTCAGCTCCTTTAAGTACAAATAGGTGCAGTTTTTCTCCATCTTCTTCTTCAACAACTTGTAGATTAATTGGAAAATTAGTTATCTTTTTCATCCATAGGTTTTCTAGCATTCTTACCTCTTCATTATCATATACCTTTTCGATGTGTTTAACAAATTTCTCTATCACGCTCATGAGCATTGTATAATTGGTTTTATATGTTTTAAGTTTGAAGCGGAAAAAAATATTAAATAAAGAGATATGAGTAGTACCTAGAGAATTATTGACAACCAATATTGTCAGAGTTTTAAGTATTAAGGGTGGTGTCGGTAAAAGCTCTATAGCTTATGCGTTAGCGAGAACGATCTCTGCTTCTGGGTATAAGGTATTATTTTTAGATATGGATAACCTTCACACCATTTCGAGAGTATTGGGAGTTAAGGATTGTGAGTTAACATACGTAAGGGATTTATTCGTATTTGCATGTGATGATTTTAGTAAAATTTCTTTTACCAACTATGAATATGTGATAATTGATACTTATTCTGGGATCTCCAGTGAAACGCTTTCAGTTATTAAGGGGGATCTTATTTACAATATTTTTATTTCAGACTTTTCTTCTATTGATAATTCTTTAAGTTATATAAAAGAGTGGAATGGTAAGAGAAGTATTAATTTCTTAGTTGTAAATATGGTCATAGTGGAAGATAACGAGTATGATATTTTATTACGAAAGTTTTTTGATTCCTTGGCTCTTAAAAGTAATGTGAAGATAAATAAGGTATTTTTGTTTTTCTTCGACGAAAATTATTATGGATCCTATAAAGTTGATCTAAATCATATAGAACTCTTAGCTAGTTATGTACTAGGTGGAATAGGTGAATCTGATCCTTAGACATTTGCTGATTTTAAGTTTCTCTTAGTGATATGTCACAAAGAATTAGATAGAAAGTATTAAGATGAAGTTAGAAGTCAGAAAGAGAAATGGAGAGTAACTTTTCTAAATGAGATGGGCCGATTTGAACCCATAACTATAAGTGTTCAAGCTTGACTAGATTACGGCTCTCGTTATAATAAAGACTATAGTTATAAGTCAAATAATGGAAATTAAATTCAAGATTGAGAATTAGTGTCACATTATACCGTAAGAAATATAATAGAAATAATTTTATGCGGGGGACGGGATTTGAACCCGCGCAGGCCTTCGCCAGCGGAGCCTCAGTCCGCCCCCTTTGCCCTGACTCGGGCACCCCCGCACACCAATACTTTATATTAACTAGGTATAAAGTTTTACCATAGAATAAAACAGAAGGACTTTAGGAAGGAGATAGAAGTTCCGAACTTTTAAAATTATAATTCAAGTATGAGACGTGCTTGAGAAACTCTCCTTTTGAGGCAATAATGGCTTAGGTTAGTATGAAGAGATGATCTATGGATCTTGTTTCATTTAGAAACTAAATAAATATGAAGAGATTTTGTTCTACATAGCTATATGGCATAAGAGAATTTCCATAAATTAAGACTATAAACAAATTGTCATTATTGCTGATGATATTAGTATGGATTAGATTACGAAGGGAATGATATGGATACAATATTATTCGAACTATAGTGGCTAATTATCTCTTTACTACCGCTAAAATTCAGAATCCACGGGACGCAGAACTCCCCTTTTAGTGAAAACAGTCTGATTGTGAGGTTAAAAAGTTTTAGCGTGGTCCCTCGCTTAGTTGTTCTTTAAACGTAAGTTGCAGGTGTAAGGTCTTTGCAAGGTAATAAAGTGAAATCCTTTACGTTACCGATTATTTCATATGCTGTTCCTACATTTGTGTTGGTGTATCCATCGTTCTTTGTAGGCTGGCTCAGTGATTCTATGCATTTAGCGTATTGGGAGGTGTTCGCAATAGTTGCTTTACCATTTCTAGGTAGGATAATTGGTTCTTTCATATATCAGTTATTCAAAGGTAGTGTAGTTTCTTACTGTTTTCCGTTGCTTGGTTTTTTAGTTGTTCTTCAAAACTTTTTAGGGGCTTTAGTTTTTGTGAGATTTCTAGTAGGGGTAATATTTGGTCTGTTAACGAGCTATGCGGTTGAGAGTGCTGTAAGAAGTGGTAGAAATGTATTAGTAGGTTTTACTACCGCAGGTTGGTCTATGGGTTGGGTAATTAGCTATCTTGCGTATTCCTTACTTAAAAATTGGAATGTAATTACAATAAGTGGGATTTTAATAATGTTTTTAGCGTTGTTTGAGTTAAACAAGGAAGAGTTTAGAGAGAGGGGTATGAGTTCTGTATCTTTTCCCAGGCTTACCTCAATACTGATTTATATATCGGCGTTAACACCGGCTTTCATTTTGCAAGTTATGCCGAGTTTTTTGGAGACGATAAAGCTTACTTGGCTTATTCTTCCATCCTATTTGTTATCAATTCCAACTTACGTGCTTTTACCTATGATTAGTGGAAAAGTGGGAATTAGAAAGGTTTTGGTTATTAGTTCCATTATTGTAATTCTTAGTAGTATTATTACTTTTCTTCTATTGCCTATGATGGTAATTGTTTTTACTAGTATTGGTCTTGGTATTTTAGGGATAACGCCTAAGTATCTAGCAATTAGAGGTGAAGATCCAAAGAGGATGGGTTTGGCTTTGAATATTGGTTCAGTGATGGGTCTAATAGTACCAGTACTGTATGCGCTAATGCCATTTTCACCAGAGTTTTTATTATCAATTTTAATGGTTTTGATGTTATTGATATGAAGCAAGATCGGCAGATTTTTAAGGGATAACATGTTAAAGTGATAATGATTAGGGATGAGTCTTTGACGAATATGCTTTAAATAAGCAAGAATTGAAGGCACTAATTAAGGAATTGAAGAAATGGAAAGCTCCAGCTACTGTTCTTCTGTCTTTATATATACCACCCGGTAGACCAATTCCAGATGTGGTTAATCTACTTAGGCAAGAGTACTCCATAGCTCAGAATATAAAGCTCAAGAGGACTAGAGATGCAGTACTTTCCGCGATAGGTGCGGCAATAGATAGGCTGAACAAGATACCGAAGATAGATGGTAATGGTTTAGTATTGTTTTGTGGTGAAAATTTCGATACTGAGGATTTCAAATGTTTTATGTTTTCTCCTCCTGATAAAGTTCCATTATTCTTCTATAGAACTGACAAGGAGTTTCATGTGGAATTTTTGGAGGATATGGTGGAGGATACTGTAGTATATGGTCTTATAATTGTGGAGAGGGATGAGGCCACTATAGGTTTACTTAAGGGAACTAGAATAGAAATTTTAGAGGAAATTGAAGGTTTTGTGCCAGGGAAGCATATGATGGGAGGACAGTCTCAGAGGAGAATTGACAGAATAGTAGACGAAATGTATCATAATTTCTTAAAAGAGGTTGGTGAGAAAGTCAATGCGTATTTTATGCCTTTTATTCAGACGGGCAAGATGAAAGGTATATTATTAGGTGGTCCAGGATATGCTAAGGAGGATTTCTATAAGGAAGATTATGTTGACTATAGGATAAAGAATTTAATTTTACAACCCTTAATTGACGTTTCTGATCAAGGTGAGGTTGGATTAAGGGAAATGATAATGAGGGCTGAGGATTTATTAAAGAATCAAAAATACGTTGAGGTGGAGAAATTACTAGAGGAATTAAAATACCATTTGGCTAAGGATGATGGATTAATAATATATGGAAAGGAGCAAATTAAAAAAGCTATGGAAATGGGAGCAGTAGAGGCTATAGTAATTCATGAGGACTCTAGTGATAAAGAGTTAGAGAAATTAGCTCAAGATGCGGAAAATTATGGCGTTAAGGTTTTTGTGGTTGGTGATGAAGTACCAGAGGCTGAATGGGTTAAAAAAACGTTTAATGGCGTAGTGGGTAAGTTAAGGTATAGGCTATATTAATTAGATTATTTTTCTTCTTTTCATTTCCATTAGTATTTTATCTAATGAGATTGGTGGGTCATTTATTCCATAATTTTCAACAAAATTCTTTTTAAGCTCATTTAAGTCTATATCCTTTGTTTTCCTTTCTACCAGGATTTTGTTCACTAAGTTAATTTCGTCCTCCCAGTAATTCCAAGGATACATAAACCAAGCCCAGTTTACAATCTCTTCTGCGTAGTAATCTGGCATTATTTTTGCAGCTGGTTTTATATATTGTAAAGTTGCTGTTTTAACTTCTTTTGGTCCAAAATTTTCCATTACATATTTCCGTGCTAATTCTATGCTATCTCCAGTATCTGTTATATCATCTACTATAATTACGTTCTTATCTGATAGGTCAACCTTAAATGGATATTTCACCTTAGCCTCTGGAGTATGAGATGCTGTCACTATCCAATGCTCTATCTTTATTGATAATATATCAAAAACACCTAAGACGTCAGCCACTAATCTAGCTGGAACTAAACCTCCTCTTGCTATCGCAATTATCACATCCACATCATAATTATCATCTTTAATTTTCTCGGCCAATTTAGTAGAAAGACTTACTATTTCATCCCATGTGACTACTTTCACTGGTATTTTGGGCAAAATTAACTCCCTAAAAAATCTCTGTTAAAACTTTATCAATTTTTTGGTTTATACTTTATAAGGTACGTTAATGTATTTCACTTATGATTGAGGAAAATGAAAAAGCCTCGATAGGAATTATTGGTGGTTCTGGGTTATATGATCCGGGTATTTTTTCGGAGAGTAAGGAAAGAAAAGTATATACACCATATGGAGAACCTAGCGATTTAATAACGATAGGTAAAATCGGAAATAAGACTGTAGCATTCTTGCCTAGACACGGAAGGAGACATAGAATTCCTCCTCACAAAATAAACTATAGGGCTAATATTTGGGCATTAAAAGAACTCGGAGTTAGATGGGTGATTTCAGTTTCTGCAGTAGGTAGCTTAAGAATTGACTATAAACCCGGTGATTTTGTTATACCAGATCAATTTATAGATATGACAAAGAAAAGAGATTACACCTTCTTCGATGGGCCCGTAGTAGCTCACGTCTCAATGGCTGATCCATTTTGTAATAGCTTAAGGAAATTGGCATTAGAGACTGCTAAGGAACTAAATATTAGGACGCATGAAAGTGGTACCTACATATGTATTGAAGGTCCTAGGTTTTCTACAAGGGCTGAGAGTAGGACATGGAGAGAAGTTTACAAGGCTGATATAATCGGTATGACGTTAGTACCAGAGGTTAATCTAGCTTGTGAAGCACAAATGTGTTATGCTACTATTGCCATGGTGACTGACTACGATGTTTTCGCTGAGATTCCAGTTACAGCAGAGGAGGTCACTAGAGTTATGGCAGAGAATACGGAAAAGGCTAAGAAACTTTTATATGCGTTAATTCAAAGGTTACCAGAAAAACCAGAAGAGGGGTCGTGTTCCTGTTGCAACAGTCTGAAGACAGCACTAGTATAAGAAAATTGGTGAAGTTTTTAAACATTAATTTTCCGCAAATAGATTTAATAGTATATGGTCGTGGTCTTGAACTCCCTTCATTTACTCTTGCAAGAGCTCTTTCTTCCTTGAAGAATAAAATAATCAGCACATTAAATATTTATGATTTTCTGTTTATTTACAATCCCTATGTTGAAGTTTCAAACGTTGTAGCGTTTACTGGGGACGAAAATGAATTGCGGGAACTTTTAGATGGTCTAGAGAGTTTAAGAGTAAGAGGAAGCATTTACCATTGTGGTGTTACAGATATTAAACCTAGATATAATCTTATTTCAATTAATAGTTTGGATAAAACTTTCTGTGAGATTAATCTATCCCTATCCATTTTAAAGGTATTAAGTAATAATAAAAATACAGAGAGAGAAAAAAGAATTTTAGATCAATTAAACGACCTTTCGGATTTAGATGATTACGTGAAGAATTATGCCAAAGTTTTCAACCCGGATTTGCCTATTCTCTTATCTCCGGTCATGGTTCCAGCTAAGTCCTTCTTAGAGAGTCTTGGGATAAATGTTTCAAGTTATTTTGATACTAAAATATTAGATGGTGCACAAATAGTTTATACTGGTGTCGATATGTATATTACTAGAAGGATGATTTTTTCCTTAAAATCAAAGGGGAAAAAGGTTACTGATGTTCTGATAGATGTAGACCCACTATTAGCACCCATATATTTAAGTATGATTATGTTTTACTTAAAAAAGAAATAAAGGAGGTTCTGCTGATTGAGCATCATAGAGTTTTGGCTAGAAGCTAAGACTACTATAGACAAATTAATCGAACAATTTCTAAATTCAAATAGGGATTGGGATCTAGTTGATATAAGTACTTATATTCTTAAAGATGGTAAGCGCTTTAGGGGAACTTTAAACATGTTCTTTACTGTTGCTTTAGGTGGAGATATTAAGGACTCTTACGGTGGTGCTTTGGCTATTGAAATTTTACATTCTGCTTCTTTAGCTTTAGACGATATAGTTGACCTTGACGTGACTAGGAGAGGTGATAAAGCTGCGTGGGTTATATACGGAAATAGGAAAGTAATATTCATAACCAATTATCTTATTCCCACTGCTCTCAGGATAATTCAGACTTCTTATGGTGACGATGCGTTAAATACGAGCATTGAGTTGTGGAAAGACACTTCAGTTGGCGCTTTAAGGGATATGTATGATAATAATGATTACATACGAACAATTGAGTTAAAAACTGGTAGTTTATTTAAGCTTTCCACAGTGTTATCTGCATATGCTTCTAAGCACTATAATACGAAACAACAGATGTTGGATGTTGGCAAGTATTTAGGAATAATCTATCAAGTAATAGACGACTTTGTTGACTATAAAACTAAGAAATTAGAGGAGATAGATGGTAGTGCGAAGCAATTATTCAAGTATTACAGAGAGGGAAAGTTGGAAGAGTATGTTAGGTCAGTATATTTAGAATATAAGCAAAAATATGATGAGCTAATAAGCAACATTCCCTTCCAATCTAAATATATTAGTGAGATACGATCCCTTCCAGAGTTCTTAGCTAACGGTCTTCTAAAGGAGGCTAACATAGATAAGATTTAAGAAATTTAAATTCAAGGTCTTTTTGGTGAATTATTATTAGACTTGCAGTAATCCATGAATCTGAGAAAGTAACTAAGGCTTCTAAGCAACTTTTATTGGAAATAAAAAATAGGAATCATAGTGCCTATTATATTAGAATTTCTAAATTGAATGCAGAAATAACAGAAAAGGGTATAGAATTCACATATAGTGGAAAGAAAGTTGACATAGATGGTGGGCTAATAAGGAATTTAGGCTTCATCTCCACCACTGAACAATTTATAAAAAGACTCGACGTATTGAGGGAGCTAGAAAGAAGTGGAGTAGTATTAATGAATAGGCCAGATTCTATGTTGTTGGCCAGGGATAAATTTGCAAGTTTAATGCGAATGAGAAGAGCGGGTATTCCAGTTCCAAACACTGCCTTAGTCGAAGATCCCTTTGAAGTTATGCGATTAGTAGAAAGGTGGGGTGAAGTTGTAATAAAACCCGTAGTGGGAAGTCTTGGTTTAGGATCTGTTAAAGTTTCAGATCCGGATATAGCATTTAGAGTAGCAAAGGCCATTTTATCAGTAAACCAACCAGTTTACGTTCAAAAATATGTGAAGAAACCAGATAGGGATATTAGAGTAATTGTAATTGGTGATAGGGTTTTAGGGAGTATATATAGGATATCAAAAAGCGGATGGAAGACTAATATAGCTCAAGGTGCTACAGCACAAGTTTTAATTCCAGATGCTGAATTGGAGGAGATAAGTTTAAAGAGTGTTAGAGTGCTTGGTCTGGATTATGCTGGGATAGATATTATAGAAGATGTAGAGAACGGTGGTTACAAGATAATTGAAGTCAATGCAGCGCCTTTATGGGATGGATTTGAGGCAGCTACAAACATTAATCCAGCTAAATATATTGCCGCGCATTTAATAGAAAAGATTAGGAGATGAGGAATAGAAAACCGTCTGATATGTGATGAGGAGCTCTCGCACCTGATTCAAAGATCAAGCTCTTTCTTATCCTTTATTGATCTAAGTACAAGCATCGTATAAGTTGATGTAACTCCATCCATATTTCCTATCTTATCTAATACTTTTGCCAAATCTTCTCTAGTTGGTACTCTCACTTTCAGTACTGCATAGTATTCTCCAGTTACATCATAAATTTCATAAATCTCTTTCATTTCCACTAATTGTTTTAGTATGTTATCATATTTCTTGGGATCCGCTTTTATTAATATAAAAGCTACAACGCTGAGTCCAATCTTATCGAAATCTATTTCAGTATAAAAACCCCTAATTACACCATTTTCCTTTAACCTCTTTATTCTAACATATATTGTAGCCTCACTCAAATTGAGCATCTTAGCTAGTCTAGAGAAAGGTATTCGTGAATCTTGTTGTAGTATATTAAGTATCTTTTTATCAATATCGTCAAGATAATAAAATGAGGAATTCAAATAAGAGACCTCCCAAAGATCTTTATTAAATCAACTCTATTAAAGTCGCCTATTGCAAATTTTAAAATTAGTTGGGGATCATTATTAAGTAACGCCTTCGAAAGTCTTACCGTGGTTGGATCTCTCTCTTTCGTCATTTTTATAATTTTTGCATGCCATTTTAACGACCAATATAACTTACTCTTTTTAAATTCCTTTTTGAAATCTTTTCCAGTTAATATGGAGTCCGCTAAAATTTTTGAAGAAATAATCGACGGTCTTATTCCCTCTCCAGTTATTGCATATACTGTACCCAACGCCTCACCCGTATAATTACCGTCTAATCTGTCTTCTATCACTCCGTAATCGGTAACCCTAGCTCCATGAAACATTTTAATTCTCCCCTTGAGGATTTGTTTTAATCTTTCCTTTAGCTCTGGAACCTCAGCATATCCTCCAATTCCAATTTTTGATCCTTCCCTATCTGGAAATACCCAAGCATAACCCAAAAAGCCAGAGTAAAAATAGAATTCCACTACTTCCTTATCTATTTCGTAGTCGGTAATGTACTGAATTGCGGGAATTGACATAGACTTACTTACACTATAATGCCCAGTTGCAAATATCACCTTGTCATGATCTATTGGTTTATCATTTACGTAGTATTTATCATCCTTTTTTACAACTTTTGAATTAAATTCTACATTTACTTCTTCTGAAAGTCTTTTTAAGAAGAGAGGTTTATCAATAATGTATCCTAATTTGTTATCTGTGCTTATATCAAAAACAAGTTTATTATCAAGATATATTCTAAAACCCCTTATCTCACTAATTATAGTTTCATTTGGTATTGGTATTATATTTTCTATTCCAGTTATTAAGCCCCATGCGCACGGTTTAAGTCCAGGTTCTTCCATACTCTCGTAAATTGTTGCATCAACTTTTCTATTCCCTTTTAAAAAATAAGCTAGAGATAATCCTGCGGGACCAGCGCCTACTATTGCTATTCTCGTCATATATTGTTCACTTTTTTCTGAAGTAAAATAAAGCTATAATAGCTAGTATTAAAAATCCAGTATATAATGGTAAGAGCGCGTAAAAGTTTGTTATAAACGCTCTGCCTATTATTGCTCCAATAATTAAAACTAATATAAATGCAAAGAATCCATTTCCTACATATAATATATCTCTCTTTATTATATTAGGTAATACCGATTTCAACACTAGAAACAAGTTATATATGAATGGAATAGATAAGGTTAACGTAACTATGGCGAATTTGTACTCATCCTGATATGCCATAACAAAGAAAACCCCCGCTACATCTGCAAATGTTGACAACGCAGTAAAGTAAAGAGTGCTAATTGCAGTTTTTATATCATTTGCCCAAGGTTTTTCAGAAATTAAAACATACACTGCAACAATAAAGTCTATTAGAGCTCCTACCAAAAATGCTATAAAAGAGTCTACCAACCCTGGAACTATTGGTAAAACTATCATCAATATGGAAAGGGGTAATGTATAACTGGCTTTCATCTTATTCTTAAAGACTACTAATTAGAAAATAAAAATATCTATTCCCAATAGAAGAGTGTGAGATATAATTTACCAGTACTCGTAATACACGGCGGAGCAGGAAGTTGGCAAATAGTTAATCAAGATAAGGCGAAACTGACAATAAGCGAAGCGTTAGAGAGAGGATATTATGAGTTTAGGAAAGGTTCTGCGCTTGAAGCCGTAGTAGAGGCCATATACTATATGGAGGAGTCTGGAGTTTTCGATGCTGGAAAAGGTAGTGTAAGAAACTCAGCTGGATATATTGAAATGGACGCTGGAATAATGATAGGTAATACACTTCAAGTGGGGGGTATTATGGGATTGAGAGAAGGTAGCGCGATAAAAAAGGCTTTGGAAATCTTACTTCAAAATAGGCATGTATTAATGATAGGTAGTGGCGATAATACTTCTAATAATAAGAATGCAATTTCAGAAAGTAAGGTTTCCGGAGATACTGTAGGTGCAGTAGCTCTAGACCAACATGGTAATCTAGTTGCCGGAACTAGCACTGGTGGGATAAAGGGAAAATTACCGGGTAGAGTTGGGGATTCTCCTATTCCGGGCGCAGGCTATTACGCAACGCCGAATGTAGCTGTTTCTAGTACTGGAATTGGTGAGATAATTTTAAGGATGTTACCAGCTAAAGAAGTTGATATTTTAGTCTCATTGGGTTTCACTATTGATGATGCACTAAGAGCTGTGATAAACAAAATAACTAAAATTTTTGGAAAAGATAATATAGGAATGATAGGATTAGATAAATATGGAAATGCCTCGGCTTACTATAATACAAAAGGGATGGCTAGAGGTGTCATTTCCTCAGATGGAGTTAAGAAAGTGTATGTCTTCGAGGGTGAGATCTAAATGAAGATATTAGTAATGAGCAATATTAGATTCCCCGAACCTCATGTTGAAAGTATGTTATCAAGTATTATAAAGAAGGAGGAGCCAGAAGTTATAGTATTAAATGGTGATACTACCCAATGCTATTGGGACTATGAGTGTCCTAGAGTCATTGATGTGCTCTACGTTATTAGGAGTATAGCTCCCTGGGCTCAGATAATATACGTTCAAGGAGATATGGATCCTCATGCAATAAAATGTATAACTGCAGAACCCAGATATAGGGAGGAAATAATTGGTACAACTATGTATATTGCGGAAGCAGCCTCTGTCAAATACCACATTATTCATGGACACCAGGGAGAAATAGATCAGTTGAGGAAAAGTATTGGGGCTGGACCATGGGATTGGCTAGTAATAGGACAATATAAGAGGTTAGAAATCGATAAACTAGCAAGAGTATTATATAGTGGTGGTATCACTAGGGAATTTCCGCCAGAAGCAAGAGGTTATGTAGTTATCACTGACTCAAATTTTTACATTAGGAATCTCAGAACCTAACCACATGTTGGGAAATACATTCTTCGCGCAAGTTCTAGTATTTTCACATCATATACTTCTTCTATGGGATTCAAATCAGATCCCTCTTCCCAAATTTTGTAGTTGTTTGCAAATATACTATTCTTCTCTCCACTATAAAACAATATTTCTTTTATAAATGGTATTTTTCTGAGAGAGTTGACTATTTTTCTTATATTATTATCCATTATCCTATACTTGACTACTACAATCACATATTATAATTGTCCCTCTATTCTCTTAAGATAATTGATAATAATAGATGGTATTTTCATAAACCATTTAAATCTGAGTCTTACTAATAGCTTATGCAACTTGAAAATAAGCCAATTGTAGTGATCTCTTCAACCAACGCTGAGGAAATACCGAATTTCATTAGGGCGATGTTTAAGGATTGCAAGTTAAATGGGAGTAAGAAATTAATAATAAATTTCATTTCATCAATTTCTTACCCAGAGTTTATACAAAATGCCAGGGAGGCCCTTTTAGATAATATAGATTTAGGTGCGTATATTTACATTTGGAAACCCGAAGAGGTTGACCAAATGATGAAAAAGATCTTGGAAAATCGTCAAGATATGAAAGGTATAATAATATATTGTGATGATAATAATAAACATAAGATCGAAAAAATACTTCATAAGGTTCCTAATTCGATAAAGGCAAATATTATAAAGGATTATTGTAAATAATTTTTTATTCTAACGAGGGAAGTAGATAGTGGTGCTAAATTGAAAAGCGCCGAATATGATGTTTTAATTATTGGTTTAGGTATAGCTGGTGCATCACTTGCTTGGAAACTATCTCAATCTAACCTTAAGGTCTTAGCCATAGATAGTAAACCATGGAATAGGTTTGGCGATAAACCTTGTGGAGATGCAATAAGCAAGGAACATTTCGATAACTTGGGGATGCCTTATCCTCAAGGCAAAGAGTTGGAGGAGAAAGTGGAAGGTATAAAGCTGTATAGCCCTGACATGAAAACCGTTTGGACTGTAAAAGGAGAAGGTTTTGAAATTGATTCTCCCAGTTATGTACAGAGGCTGACCAAAGAGGCTAGAGATAGGGGAGTTGAAATTTTAGATCTAACGACTGCGATGAAACCGATAATAGTTGGCAATAAAGTGGAAGGAGCGGTCTTGTTTAACAGAAGGACTAATGAAACTATAGAGGCTAAAGCTAAAATTACCGTCGATGCTACTGGATATTCAACCAGTTTTAGAAGTAAGCTTCCATTTGAATTTCCGGTGACCGAGTCATTAGATGACAAAGACGCTGATGTTGCATATAGAGAAGTGTTAAATACTAAGGATGAAATTGATGAATATCCGTATTTAAGAATATTCATAACACAGAAGGCTTCTCCAGGTGGTTATTGGTGGTACTTTCCGAAAGGACCAAATAAGGTCAATGTTGGTTTAGGTATACAGGGAGGCATGGGTTATCCCAGTATTCATGAATTCTACAATAAATACGTCGACTATTACGCTCCAGACATAGATAAGAAAAGGCTATTAGTTAAAGGTGGAGCGTTAGTACCTACTAGAAGGCCCCTTGCAACTATCGTATGGGATGGTGTAGCAGTAATAGGTGACTCGGCATTTACAGTGAATCCAGTACATGGAGGAGGTAAAGGTTCTGCAATGATTTCAGCTTATTGTGTTGGTAAAGCTATACTTAATGCATTTGAGAATAATGATTTCTCTGCAAAAGGACTATGGAATGCTAATGAGTGTTATATAGAGAGATATGGTGCTAAGCAAGCTAGCCTTGACTTATTTAGAAGATTTTTACAGAAGTTAAGTGATGATGAGATAAATTATGGAATGAGTAGGAAAGTGATAAGAGAGGAGGACTTATTGGAGGCAAGTGCGAATGGTGATCTTCAGCTTTCCACAGCTGAAAAAGCAATGAGAGCTATTATGGCTCTTGGAAAGCCATCATTACTATTTAAGCTAAAGACTGTTGCCGAGTATATGAAAAAGGTTAAGGATGTTTATAAGCGCTTCCCAGCAGAGCCTAATGGTTTAATGAAGTGGAAATATAGCGTGGACTCGATAATTTTAGAATTTAATAAGGCTTTGGAAAAGTAGTATAACTACAAGTAAAACATATGGTGCTACTAAGGGAATCCAAAACGTTTTTGAAGTATAACTCCCTACGTCCTCTAGCGCCTTTAGCATAATAGAAATTATTTTTCCGAGGATCTTTACACCTTTTATCTTAACCACTTTATATTCTATGCTATTTATCTCCTTCATATTCTCTGTGGATCTCTTAATTAGTTCAGATGCTTTATTCACGATATCTTCACAAAAAGTAGCTGGAGAGTATGTAATCCCTAGGCTTATCCCAGTACAAGAGTGATCATCTGGTGTGACTAAAATTACCTTATCAACGATTTGCCTGACTGCACTGGATATAGCGTTATTAAGTTCTTTAGTTGAGTTATTAGCGTAGATGTAAACTATAGATACTCTCTTTACTCTATCATCAAATGTGAAGACTCGTATACGACTATCACATAATCCCTCACATGTTTTAGCTAATTTTCCTTCTGCATATCCTACCAAAAGTTTCCTTGTACTTTTAATCCCTCTTTGATCCATGATGAATTCCTTTAAACTATTTATTTCGTGATTATCGTATTCTTTTACTAGAAAAGAGTTATGGCAATCTATAAGGTAGTTATTTGAGGATAGCATATACTTCCATAGGGAAGATGGTAAATCATCTATTCCAAACTCAGGTCTCTCCATAAATGATACTCTGAATTTATCGAATTCTAATGATGTAATATCAAAAGTAGAGCGTTTTTCGATTGAAATGCCGTAAAAAGTGGCCTTATACCAATTACTACGTTCTAGCGTACTTTTCGAGATTTCTTCCATTACTTTATTTACCTCGGCTGATGAGGGTAAATCTAATTCATGGCTACCTGGTCCATGAAATACCGTTACTACGTTATTTCTTAAGGTTTTTTCAATATCATAAACGAATCTAGAACTACCAACACTATCGAAAACTCCGAAATGTATTTGTGGTATCATGAAAAGAAAATCGTCCAATTTGTACATAAATACACTCAGATTAGTTTTTACAGATACTAAATTTAGAAAATTTTCTAGAGGTACTTTATTTTTTTCAGTTATTGCTGTTATGAAGGGAACAGCTACTTGCGTTGACTTGAACCCAAGTATTTTTACGCCCTTTCTATTAACTGTATATATATAAAAATGGAATATTAAACCTATTACAATTATATAGATTAGAAAGATAATTGAGTATTTAACGTAAAATATTATAGGGACATACGATGTAATTCCAGATAGCACTATGGAAGGAATTTCCTTATAACTACTTAGGAGAATATACGCCATTAGCGGCATGAAAAATCCAAATGCGTAAAATGGAGCTATAGGTAACAGAGAAAGAAGAAGGTAAGGTATCGCAGTTAGATTCATAAGAAATAAGGCTAATTTTATCTTATTCTTAAAAATTATCGTTAGAAGAATTGAGTAGAGTGCAAATGAAAATAGATAATCGAAAGTTAGTTGGAAACTCCTTAGCATTATAAATAAGGATTCTGCTGAAAAGGTTGTTGCAAATATTTTTATATTTGGCAGAGTTTTAAGATAACCATAGTATTTCCTTGTTAAGTTTTCAGTATCCATGCCCATGATAAGTTGATGGGGTGAAATAAAATAGTTTCGTCAATCAATAAGGAAAAGTTAGGTGTAGACAAAGTTATAAGAAATTCGTTAGATTATTGTGACCTATATATCATACAAAAAGGTGACAAAGTGTTTCTTCTATATCTATTTGAGAGAGAAAAATACTATTATTTCAAAATAATGCCGGAGATAATTGGGAAATGGGAAGATTGTGAAAACGTACTCTATACTGCAATCGGGCTTTTTGGCTTTGTGAATAAACAAGATGAATTGGAACAAAAAATTAGAGAAAAGATGGAGGCGTTAATCAAAAATGTCAACACTTAATGACTATCAATTAATAATAAGTGATGTAGATGGGGTAATAGTAAGAGAAGGGGAACCAATATGGGAAAATATACAAGCGTTAAGGAATATACAAAATAATGGAGTTAAGGTTATATTTGTAACTAATAATTAAAAGATGGAGGCGTTAATCAAAAATGTCAACACTTAATGACTATCAATTAATAATAAGTGATGTAGATGGGGTAATAGTAAGAGAAGGGGAACCAATATGGGAAAATATACAAGCGTTAAGGAATATACAAAATAATGGAGTTAAGGTTATATTTGTAACTAATAATTCCGGTTTTAGTAGGATCTTATTATCTAAACAGCTGTCCTATTTAGGCCTTAAGGTTACTCCAGATATGATAATTACAAGTGGTTTGGCTGCTGCAATTTACATGAAGGAGAAGCTTAATGTTAAGTCTGTATTCGCAGTAGGCGAAGAGGGGCTTATTGAAGAATTGAAAAATCATGGTTTCTTAGTATTCTCTAATGTGGAATCAGAGAGAAACTTACCAGATGCCGTAGTGATGGGACTGGATAGGTTAAGTACGTATGATAAACTATCGTTAGCCATGAGGTGTATAAGCAAGGGATCGAAATTCATAGTAACAAATATGGATAGACTTTGGCCAGCTAAGAATGGGTTAAAGTTGGGTGCTGGGGCGTTGGCTAGTTCTATAATTTACGCCTTGAGAAGGGATCCAGACTTTATAGCAGGGAAACCTAACACTTGGATAATAGAAATAGCCATGCGAATTTCAAGTGTTAAGAAGTTAGATAAAATTCTAGTTATAGGGGATCAGATAGAGACTGATATCCAAATGGGATACAATATAGGTGCTGATACAGCATTAGTTTTAACTGGTATATCAACTGTTGACGATGTTGATAGGAGTAGTGTTAAGCCGAAATACGTAGTAAATAGTTTATTAGACCTTTTGTGAAATTGTAGAAAGAATACTTAAAAACTATTGTGCAAATATAAACTTGTATGGAAAAGATCGAATACGATGCAGTTGTAATTGGAGGAGGACTAGCTGGCTTAATGAGTGCACACGAGATAGCCTCTGCTGGTTTTAAAGTTGCTGTTATTTCAAAGGTGTTTCCCACAAGGTCACACTCTGCTGCTGCAGAAGGTGGAATAGCTGCCTACATTCCCGGCAATTCAGATCCAAATGATAACCCAGATTATATGACATATGATACAGTTAAAGGAGGAGATTATTTAGTAGATCAAGACGCGGCAGAGTTACTTTCTAACAAATCCGGAGAAATAGTAATGCTACTGGAAAGATGGGGGGCTCTATTCAATAGGCAACCTGATGGCAGAGTCGCAGTTAGATATTTTGGAGGACAGACCTATCCGAGGACTAGATTTGTGGGAGATAAAACAGGTATGGCGCTTTTGCATACGCTTTTTGAAAGGACTTCCGGTCTAAATGTGGATTTTTACAACGAGTGGTTCTCCTTAGACTTAGTTACTGATAATAAAAAGGTAGTTGGTATAGTAGCAATACAAATGAAGACGCTGACTCCATTCTTCTTTAAGACAAAGGCTGTCGTATTGGCAACTGGAGGAATGGGGATGCTGTATAGGCATACAACCAATAGTTACATTAACACTGGTGATGGCTTCGGAATTGCATTAAGAGCGGGAGCTGCGTTAAAAGATCCAGAATTTGTGCAATTTCATCCCACAGCATTATACCCATCAGACGTTCTTATTAGTGAAGCCGCTAGAGGAGAAGGTGGGATACTGAAAAATGTTAAAGGAGAAAGATTTATGACGAAATATGCTCCCAAAAAGCTAGATCTAGCGCCTAGGGATATAGTTTCAAGAGCAATCATCACCGAGATAAGGGAAGGAAGAGGGTTCCCTGGTGGATATGTTGGCTTAGATTTGACTCATTTAGGTGAAGAATATATTAAAGAAAGGTTAGCTTTAGCTGTAGAAGCTGCAAAAAGTTTTGCAAGTGTTGATGCGTTTACTGAGCCTATTCCAGTCAGGCCCGCTCAGCATTATTATATGGGAGGAATAGATGTGGATATAGATGGGAGGAATCCGGATATTGCGGGATTATTCTCTGCAGGTGAAGCAGCTTGTGTATCAGTACATGGGGCTAATAGATTAGGCTCAAATTCACTTCTGGACACTTTAGTATTTGGCCAAGTTACAGGTAGAACTGTTGTACAATTTCTTAAGTCTAATCCAGGTAACCCCACATCAAATTATGAGAAAGAGGCTGAGAAAGTTGTTGATGACGCTTACAAGTTCGTAAAGAGCGAGAGTGGTGTGCATTTTGGCCAAATATTAGAAAAGCTAAGAGATACAATGTGGGACTATGTTGGAATATATAGAGATGAGGGTGGTCTACTAAATGCAATGTCCGAGATAAATAAATTAAGAGGTATGATTAGTAGTATGTATGTTACAGATAAGAGTAAAGTCTATAATACAGAATTCTTTAACGCTCTTGAATTAAGGAATATGTTAGATTTAGCATTAACTATAACCAAGTCAGCTTTAGAGAGGAAAGAGTCAAGAGGGGCTCATTATAGGACGGATTATCCAGATAGAGATGATAATAATTGGTTGAAACACACGATTGCGTATTTAAGGGGTAATACGGTTGAAGTCACATTTAAACCAGTTAAAATAACCAGATGGAAGCCAGAACCTAGGGTGTATTAAAATGACTCAGTCTCAAGAGGAAGAAGTTATATTAAAGGTAAAAAGATTCAATCCCGAAAGAGGATTCTGGTGGGCAGAATATAAGCTGAAGGTTGATAGGTTTACACAATTTACAGAGGCCCTTAGGAGAATAAAGAGTGAACAAGATCCTACACTATCGTACAGAGCATCTTGTCATATGGCAGTATGTGGAAGTTGTGGAATGAAAATTAATGGTGAACCTAGACTGGCTTGTAAAACGTTAGTTTTAGATGTCGCCAAAAAATATAACAGCCATGTGATAACAATTGAGCCAATGGATTATTTTAAACCAATCAAAGACTTAATAGTGGACTGGAATGAGTTTTACGAAAGGATGTTCAAGGTAAAACCAAGATTATATCAGGCTAAAGAGGTATTAGAGGGTAAAGCTGAACATAGACTTAAACCCGAAGATCAGAAAGAGTTATGGAAATTCGCTCAATGCATATGGTGTGGATTATGTGTCTCAGCTTGTCCAGCGGTTATAATAGATCAGCAATTTTTAGGACCAGCTGCTCATGCTAAAGGTTATAGGTTTTTAGCTGATCCAAGGGATACAATAACCGAAGAGAGAATGAAAATATTAATTGATAGTTCATGGCGTTGTACTTATTGCTATCAATGCTTTAATGTGTGTCCAAGAGATATAGAGCCAGTGACTGCAATAAAGAAAACTAGAAGCTTTACTAGAATATACAAGGCCAAATCAGAAGTAGCAGAAAGAGGCGAAAATCATGTTGAGGCTATTCGTGAATCTATATTTAAAACTGGAAAGCTCTCTGAAGCACCAGTATATTTAAAGACCTACGGAGTGTTGCAATCCCTTATTGATCTAGTGTATATGTCGAGGGCAGGAAAGCTTAAGTACATATTAGTTCAAGAGAAACCCGTACAAAATATAAACGAAATTAAAAAGATAATAGGTGAGTGATAAGAATGAAAATAGCTTACTATCCTGGATGTGCAACCCATGGTTTATCTAAGGATGTAGATATAGCAACAAAAAAGGTAGCAGAAGTACTTGGAGTTGAGCTGATAGAAGTACCAGATTGGAACTGTTGTGGTGGTGGATTTTATGACGAATATGATGAAGTTGGTCATGTGGCTCTTAACTTAAGGAATTTATCACAAGTAGAAAAGATGGGTCTTACGAAGATGGTAACACCTTGTAGCGTATGTCTTCATAGCCATAGGCTAGCAACATACAAATATAAGGAAGATAGAGATATTAAAAGAAAGACTGATAAAAGACTAGAAGGCACTTCAGTTAAATATGAGGGAAAGGTGGATGCGGAACATATAGTTTGGGTTTTATTAAGAGATGTAGGAGTAGAGAATATTAAGAAACACGTTAAGAAAACTTTAACTGGACTTAAAGTAGGCACTTATTACGGATGTCAAATGCTAAGACCAGAACAAATAATGGGATTTGAGAAGGCATACAATCCCACTAGCTTATCTGAATTGGTTGCAGTAACTGGAGCTATACCAGTTCCTTTCCCTACCATGACCTCATGTTGCGGATTTCCCCTAGTTGGAAGCAATCCTAAGGGCGCTTTAAAGTTAGCATTTAACGTTCTTAATGGTGCCAAACAAGCTGGAGCTGATTTAGTAATACACCCGTGTAGTTTATGTCATCTTCAGCTGGACTCTTTACAGTTAAAGGTTAAGGCTGAATTTAACGTAAGTTGGACTATGCCTGCAATATATGTAACACAACTATTGGGTTTATCCTTTGGTTTCAGTCCTGAAGAACTAGGAATAGGAAAGATTGCAATTGACGTATTACGAAATAAGGGAGTGATATAAATGAGTGAGGAAATTAAGAAAATTATTCAAGATATTGGAGGAAAGCCGGAGGAATGGATTAGTGTTTCCGAAAGGCCGGGGAAGGAACCATTTGCTAAGGAACTTAATTATATTTTTAATGATTATTTCTGGGGTAAAGTTCATGTTAGGAATGAAGGAGATATTTACGTTCTTGTAATCTCAAAGGACGTATTCAATTGGAAAGATAGAATAAAGGATTTGAAACTCAGTGGCGAGGTTGTGGATGCCGCTGGGGGTTTAATGTGGATCCAAGAGTTTGACATCCAAGGGTTAAAAAGAGATTTCGCGTCCTTAAAGACTTTCATAGAAAATATAAGAAAGCAGAAACAACAGAAAACTTCATAATGTTTTTATTATATATTTAACATGGCCATACTCAGCAGACGCCCACGTGTCCCGTGGGGGGAGTGAAGTTGAGGCCTCCTCTTTTTAACTTTCTACCACTTTCAATAGGTCTTCGTGATCTAGTTTGTACGTTATTAAGTACTCATCAGACACTCTTCTAAGATCGGCATTATCTCCCCTAATCATTACACTTATCAATTGAGAATTGGCCTCTTTTAATGATCTTCTCACAGTAGTTTCTGCAATTTTATCTTCTCCATCTGTTAATAATATTATTTCACTAACTCCCTTAACGTGGCCTTCCTTTATATCTTCACAAGCAGATATGATTGATCTGCTTATATCTGTACCGCCTCCTCCTCTTATTTTCCCTATGTACTCAACCATTTTTATGATGTCTTTACTCTTAGCGTTCTTTTGAACTTTTATCAACGGATATGGAATGTTATCAAAGAATCTAAGGTAGAAATCTCTATTTTCTCTTTTCGCCCTACTATACAATGCTAACGCTACAGCTTTGGCCCATAATATTTTCTCTCCATCCATACTTCCCGATTTATCAAGTAACAGATATATAGGACCTAACGTTTCTTTAATCTGTTTTTGATATAATAACAACTGACCTTCTGCTAATTTCAAGTAAAAGAGCATATCTGGTAAGGCTAATTCGGAATAGAGTATTCTCTCAATATCACTTCCCTCTTCATATCCGTAAAGTTCACCTTTCGAGAATCTAGTTGTCCTCCTCTTAGTAATACTACCTAATTTTGGAATGCCGCTTAAAAACTCTAAGATCTTCTTAATTTCAGTATTCCTTGCAAGTCTTAACACTTCATGAATTTCTCCTTCAAATGTTAAAACACTCCCAGTGCCTGCCCCATTCCCTCCAACGATTTTTTGCATATTTCTAACTGAATTGGCATCTTCTATGGCCTTAGACATTGCCTTCTCATGAGCTTGTCTAAGGACTTTTTCCATGGACTGTTGGTTTGTGTTCTTTTGTTCTTTCCCTTCTTTCGAAGAGCTACCTTTCATTAAACCGTTTAGTATTTCTTCAGCTGCTTCCCTCTCCTCCATAGACTGAGAAGTTTTCTTTATTCTTTCTAACTCCTCAATCAGATTTTGGACGTAACTTACGGTTAAGGCTAAGCTTACGGCAGAGTTCACAATTGAGTATTCCCTATTTTTTAGAACCACGTCAGAAGATAGGGTAGAATTCACTAAAGAATACGCTATTTCTTTATTCTTTTCTATTTCGCTTTTTCCTTTAGTTATTGGTAATGGTAAATAGTGTACATAATAAGTATCGACTAAAAACGTTTCATTTAGTTGGACATCTCTTCCTAGTAATTTTTTCAAAGTATAGGAGATTCTCTCTCCTCTATATTTAACTAGAGGATCCTTATAATCTATTCCTCTTAATACACCTTCCTCTTCACTCATGGATAAATCCCTAATTTTCTAGCCACTTTTTCTATTAATTTGTCTATTTCACTTAAAACCTCTTTGGAAAACTCTTCGACTTTTTCGTCACCACTCTCTTTGCCTAAAGCTACTATCCTGTCCCTAGTTGCCCTTAGACTTCTAATTAATTCAATTAATCTTGGATCGGACTCATTTGCTGCTTCAACGTATTTTGCTGCTTCCTTAATATTATTATATATCTCATTCAATTCCTTCATGTATTTAATTGGTGTCTTTAACTCTTCAGATAATAATGCAGCTACTTTTTCAAAGTCATCTATCTCCCTCGGAGCTATATATTTTAAAACTATTAGATCTTCTTCAGTAGCCTTCAGTCTACTATTTAATATTGCATGTGCAGAAACCACTTTTAGAACTTTACCTTTTCTTCTATCTGGTAAGTGGATCCCTTTTTCCTCTAGCATTGCATATAGTTTTAATAATTTGTTTTTAACTCCAGACAGATCAACCTGGGATAAATATGAGTATAGTTTATCTAGATGCTCTATATTCATTATAGGCTCTTTAACCGCCCATCTATTAGTAAATTCTATTTCCCATGTTGCATCTAATAACTGTTTCCATAATTCCTCTCCCACAGGTCTAGCATAATGTCTTAAGAGTAGTCTATCGTAAAGTGCCTCCAATTCTGGTTCATCTGGTACTCTATTGCTTGCTGATATTAGAGTCCTTAGGGGTACTTTTATCACGTTGTAACCATCATAGATTACTCTTTCGTTTAACAACGATAATAAAGCGTTAAGTATTGCAGAGTTCGCATTAAATATTTCATCTAGAAATGCTATTTGGCTCTCAGGTAATCGATCTTTTGTAATTCTCTTATATTGTCCTTCTTTTAAAGCATTTATATCAAGCGCTCCAAATAATTCTGCAGGCTCTGTATACTTCGTTAATAAATACATGAAGAATTTAGCATTCAACAATTCTGCAGCTCTTCTTGCTAGCGCTGACTTCGCAGTACCCGGCTCACCTATTAGTATTACATGCTCTTTACTAAGTAAAGCTAATGTAATCACTTTTGCCTCTTCTTCTCTTCCTATAAATGGTGCCATTAAAGACTCCATGAATTTCTTGGGTAACTCAAGTAATGTCTTTTCACTCAATTTTATCCCATTCTTTACTTCTCAATTTTAGCTTATAAACAAAAATTAAGAACGACTTCTTATGAAGAAGAGAACTTTGATCCTTTAGTATAGGAAGTAAGATCTAATACGTTAGCTTTGATATTGCCCTTACATCTCATGAAATTTATACTACTAATTTAAGAAATATTGGAAATTTTTCTTATATCAAAATATATAAGAAATAATGCATGAAGATGAAAAAATGATTCTTGTTTTAGCTATGGCCACTCGTCATAACCCTTCTGTAGTGATTTGTCTAATATATTATCTAAAAATCTTTGGTTTATAGATGCTAACTCACTTGACTCTTCTTGATCCTTCATCTTCAATTCTTTTTAACATCCTTTCATTAGCACATAGATTTATAAATGGATAAAATGATAGTAGAAATAACAAATCTGTGAGTCGAGTCGAATGGGAGAAAAAGTAGGTAACCTAAAACCAAATATGGAAAGCGTAGATGTAACCGTAAGAGTTTTGGAAGCAAGTGAAGCAAGGCAAATACAGACAAAGAATGGTGTTAGGACTATAAGTGAAGCTATTGTTGGAGATGAAACAGGCAGAGTAAAGTTAACATTATGGGGAAAACATGCTGGTAGTATAAAAGAAGGTCAAGTAGTAAAAATAGAAAATGCTTGGACTACTGCTTTTAAGGGTCAAGTACAGTTAAATGCTGGGAGTAAAACTAAGATAGCTGAAGCTTCAGAAGATGGATTTCCAGATTCATCTCAAATACCAGAAAACACGCCAACAGCTCCTCAGCAAATGCGTGGAGGAGGAAGGGGATTTCGCGGTGGTGGAAGAAGATATGGAAGAAGAGGCGGAAGAAGACAAGAAAACGAGGAAGGTGAAGAAGAGTGAATTTTGAAGATGTAAAAGACAAAAAACCAAAGAAAATAGGAGAATTAATCGATAGAAGCGAAGAGAATGAAAATTATATAGTAAAAGTAGCTGAAGATAAAGTATATGAGCTTGCTCCAATAGCTTATTATATTTGGACTATGTGTGATGGTAATAGAAGCGTGGATGAGATAGTTAATGAATTAAGTAAAGAGGCAAATTTAGATATATCGCAAGTTCGTGATCCCGTAGTAATGGTATTAGACGAGTTAGAAAAGGCGTCTCTCATAGCTTTTTAATCGTATAAGATATTGTTTTTTTATATGAGAGTGTTTGTTGGGGACGAATCATTATATTCAATAGATGAGGCAATAAAAGTCTACTTATCATCATTAAATTTCACTCCTAAAATTGTAAAAGTAGAAGTAAAGGACTCTTTCGGTTACGTATCTGCAGAAGACCTTATGTCGCCTATTGATTATCCTCCATTTTCAAGATCAAACGTAGATGGTTACGCCCTAAAATCTTCATGCACGCCTGGAGAGCTAAAAGTAATAGATAGAATAGGAATTGGAGAGTTTAAAGAAATTCACATAAAAGAATGTGTGGCAGTTGAAGTAGATACTGGTGCAATGATTCCAATGGGTGCAGATGCTGTAATAAAAGTTGAAAATGTCAAAGTAATCAATGGTAATTCCATAAAAATAGACAAAAAGATTAACTTTGGCCAAAATATTGGGTGGATAGGGAGTGATATTCCTAAAAACTCAATTATATTGAGAAAAGGCGAAGTAATTTCTCATGAAAAGATTGGTTTGCTAGCCTCATTAGGGATAAGTAGTGTAAAAGTTTATGAAAAGTTAAAGATATATTTAATTGCGACGGGAGATGAGCTAGTTGAACCTGGTAACTCCTTGTCTCCAGGTAAAATTTACGAGTCTAATCTACACTACTTATATTCTAAGCTCAAAGAAAATTACAAAATAGTCGGTCTTTCATTACTTAGCGATGATATAAGGAGTATCAAGAATGAGATAAAGAGGGCTATCTCAGTTACTGATGTTTTGATACTGACTGGCGGTACTAGCGCTGGGGAAAAAGATTTCGTTCATAGAGCTGTAAGAGAGTTAGGCAATATAATAGTTCATGGTATAAAGATTAAACCTGGAAAGCCTACCATTTTAGGAATCGTAGATGGTAAGCCAGTAATTGGATTACCTGGGAATATAGTATCTTCAATGGTTGTATTGAATATGGTTATTTTGGAAATTCTGAAAAGTCTTTATCCTTCTCGTAAAGAAATACTTGGATTAGGTAAAATTAAAGCTAGATTAGTACTACGCGTTAAAGCTGATGAACATAGAAATACTCTGATTCCAGTTTATTTATTTAGGAGTATTGATAATTCCTATTATGCTCTTCCAGTAAAGTTCGATAGCTATATGGTAGGTACTTTTTCCTTAACTGAGGGTTATATAATGCTTGGGCCTAACGAAGAAATTGAAGAAGGTAAGGAAGTCGAGGTTGATGTGAAGAAGTTTGATGATTCGATATCTATTATAGGAGAGGAGGATAAGAGAATCCTTAATTTAGATACAAAAAATGTGTTGCTTGGTTCCTTACCCGCAAGTAAAGCTATTGAATATAAATTTGGGGACGTTGCAGTTATTAGTTCATTATTTACTGAACCCATAGAGAATTATGATAAAGTACTCTGTAGACAAATTCTAGTTAATGGTGAGGGAGAGGAAATAGGCTATGATGATTGGATTGGGATGTCTAAAATTGTTAAGAACCCGGTAGTGAAGCTAAAATCTCCTTCTACAATTTACTCGTTAGTAGGTAAGGCAAGGGTTTATGCTCCAGAAGGTTATATAGTAGGTGATAAGGTAACTGAGGAATGTCTATACATGATAGGAATTAGTGAGAGGGGTAAGAGGTATCTAAGTGCAATAAAAGTATAGTACTTAACTAATAAATAGTGTGAGAATACTGGACGTGAAATAATTGGAGTAATACTCTAAACTACTTAAAGATTTAACATATAATGTGTTCTTGATCTGAGTAAATCGAATGCAATCCATAAACTAATAATGAATGATGTAAGAGAAATTCATCCTTTTTTGGTAGAGGATAAGTTAGAATGTAAAGTTATCGCTTTAGGACGAGAACAATATCAAAAGAATAATAAGATGTGCGAGATCTTATTAGATAGTATAATTTGTTTTATATCGTCAAAATCTATCTTATGTAGCCTCTTACAAGATAATAAGAAATTTATAAGTATTATTATTATTTAGGTTGTGGAGTGTAAAAGAGCTAGGGCATATTCGAGTTCAGCTAATTTAGGTTCCGGCTTTGATATATTATCAATGGCGCATACTGCGTTTTTTGACACTGTCGAAATATGCGTTGAGACTAAGAATTCAGAAAATATTGTGATCGAAAGTAATTCAAAAATTCCGCTTGAACCAAATAGGAACTCGGCTACTTATCCATTAGTTAGGATTATGGAAGAAAGAGGGATAAAGGCTAGTCTTAGAGTTAAAGTGATAAAGGGTATTCCGGAGGGTTTGGGATTAGGGAGTAGCGGAGCGTCGGCAACTGCAGCTGTTATGGCGTTTAGTAGTTTATTTAATCTAAACTTATCTAAGGAGGACCTAGTTAGGTATGCGATGTACGGGGAGATCGCTTCTTCTGGGTCTCCTCATCCAGATAATGTCGCCGCTAGTGTTTTTGGCGGAGTTGTCTCCGTAGTTTCCGTTAATCCGGTTAAGGTTGTTGAAATTCCTTTAAATTACTCATTTAATATTTTGCTTTTCGTCCCATTAAATATACATATTGAAGAGAAAACTAAGAAGGCCAGAGAAATGGTACCTAAAACAGTTAAACTTTCTGATTATATAAATAATTCAAGATATATCTCCTCTTTGCTAATTGGCTTCGTTAAAGGAGAGAGGGATCTGATAAGATTAGGCTTAAATGACGAAATTGTGGAGAAAGCTCGACTTCCCTTATTCCCATACTATCCTAAAATTAAAGAAATCGCGATAAAATACGACGCAGTAGGATCTTGTGTAAGCGGCGCGGGTCCTTCAATCTTAGTTTTAACCGATAAAATGACCGATGAAAATAAAATTGCAGAAGAGGGTACTAAAACTTGTAATGAATTTAATGTTGAATGTGAAGTTATCAAAGCCAAAATTGCTGGAGGTGTAGAGGTTGAAAGACGCAACTAGAACAGTAAGGGAAGATATGGATGAAGCGACTGGTGCTATTACTACTCCAATATATCAGACAACTGCCTATCATTATCCTGAAGGAGAGAAATACAGATATTCTAGGGAGGCAAATCCCACTGTTCTAGAACTCACTAAGAAAATCGTAGAACTTGAGAACGCTGAGATGGGTGTTGCGTTTTCTTCGGGGATGGGTGCTATATCCACATCTGCCTTAGCATTATTAAAACCTGGCAATAGTGTTTTGGTTCATCGTGATATGTTTGGTAGGTCTTATCGTTTCTTTACTGATTATCTTAAAAACTGGGGTGTTAATGTAGACGCATCAAACCCTGGTAGTGATAATATTATAGAGAAAGCGAAGTCTAAGAGGTACGATGTAATATTTGTAGAGAATATTACGAACCCATTATTAAGGGTTGTGGATATTACTGAATTATCCAAGGTAGCAAAAGAAAGAGGAAGTATATTAATTGTGGATGCGACTTTTTCCACTCCAATAAATCAAAAGCCGCTGGAGTTAGGTGCTGATATAGTGGTTCATAGCGCATCGAAGTTTTTGGCTGGACATAATGATGTAATAGCAGGATTAGCTGCTGGTTATGGTAAGTACTTAAATGTTATAGATCAAATGAGGAGAACATTAGGTACTTCCTTAGATGCCCATGCGGCATATCTGACTTTGAGGGGTATTAAGACTCTTAAAATAAGGATGGATGTTATTAATAGGAATGCGGAGCAAATAGCTGAATTTTTAGAAGGACATCCTAAAGTTGTAAAAGTGTATTACCCTGGTCTTAAGTCCCACGTAGATTATGAAATAGCTAGAAAGGTCCTCAAGGGATTTGGAGGTGTTTTAAGTTTTGAAGTAAATGGAGGTCAAGAAAGTGCATTGAAAGTAATGAAATCACTTAAGTTAATAATTCCTGCACAAACGCTTGGTGGAGTGAATTCCGTTATATCGCACCCAGCTACCATGTCACATAGGACACTGAGTTTAGAAGAGAGGAAGATAGTTGGGATAACAGATAGTCTTCTCAGACTATCTGTTGGAATAGAAGATGTAAATGACTTGATAGAGGATTTAGATAGAGCATTATGCACTTTATACTAGATTATTGTTCTTATTTCATGTCTTAATTCTTCCTCTAGCATTTCTCTTATCTCTCTCCTATGGACTCTACTTAAGTGTAAATAAAGTCCTTTTTTCGTGAAGGGTCCTCTGTTACATAATTTGCAATATAGCAAATTGTTATTCTCATAAACTAACCAAAAAGACACTTTATCTATAACATTTAAGGCTAATTTCTTTGAAGAAATTCCAACTAATTTAATTATCTCATCATCTTTGACCACCATTTTGCACGCTTTCTTAACACTAGGGTCGATTAATTTTTCCGCGATTATTGTAATTCCGCTGTCCATTTTTCATCCCATACTGATGCAATACCTATTGATACTGTAGCCAATGCTATTAGTCTATTAGCCCTTTTCTCTGCATTAGTAAAATCAAAGAATTGCCTTATATCATTTATATCTATTCCCAACACCCTAAGAACTCTTTCCACTCTAACTTCCAACTCTAATATTTCAGTTTCTAATGTACCAATATCTAATTTTCTCTTAACATCTATGATGAAATCTAATATATCTCCTAATTCATTTTCACTTATTTTATCAAAGATGTTTGTTATTTTCTTTCTAACCTTAGAACCTATCACTTCAGCCATTCCAGGAGAGTAGTCAATTGGTGATAATTTAGAAATCCAAAGATCGACGTATTTCATTATGGTATTTCTCACTTCCTCGCTCTCCCCTTCCAATTCGATTACTATAGATGCAGCTGCCAGTATGTGAGCCAATGCCTCTCCTACTCTTAACTCCTCCTCATAAGTCGTAAACATGTCCATTGATACGTTTTTACTATCAATTTCCGTGCTCAAGATATATTCCCTATCAATTCTGCTTTGTGGATGAAAATATGAGAGAGAGATCAGATAATACTAAATCGCCGGATGGTATGACGTTGTAGTGATATTATTAGGATAACTTAAAGTATAAAGTAGGAAAAGGTTTAAATATGAAAGCATTTGTTTTCGGGATAGGCGGTGGAGGCGACATAGTATCTGCGATAGTGGTATATACTTACTTGAGAAAGTTAGGCTATAATGTTTTGCTAGGTGCAGTGGTTTGGGAGAGATATGTAGAAGATCCCATACCGGGACCCATATGTTTTGACGATTTAAGAAACGCTATTCTAGTAAACCAAGGTTTATACAAGGTTAATAAAGATACTTATGCGATCAGAGGCAGTAGGCAAGTAGTACCTCAATTAGTAAGGGCAATTAGGGCATTAGAATTGGAAGGAGCTTACGGAATTTGCAGTAAAAGTGGAGCCATGGGTCTTTATTCATCATTAAAGGAATTTGCAAATACAGAGAAAATTGATCTAATAGTTGGAGTAGATGCAGGAGGCGACGTATTAGCTAAGGGTTGTGAGGAAACCTTGGGTAGTCCACTCATTGATTTTATCTCTTTAGCCTCTCTTGTCAAGCTAGAGGAAGATGGATATAATGTTATGTTAGGAGTTATAGGTAGTGGTAGTGATGGAGAATTACAATACGATTACTTTCTTAAGCGAATTAGTGAAATAGCTTCGTTGAACGGTTTACTGGATATTAAAGGTTATGATAGGGAAACAGAAACTCTAGTAGAGAGAGTCCTAAATGAAGTTAATACTGAAGCATCAAAGATACCTTTTGAAGCATTTAAGGGGTCGTATGGAGAGATACCCATTAGAAATGGTACAAGAAATGTTTTCGTTACTCCAGTCTCAGCTATTACGTTCTTTCTTGATCCCATTAAGGTAGCCGAGACTAGTCCTCTTCATAGCCTAGTTAAGGATTCCTCTTCAATCGATGACGCTAACAAGAATCTTAATGAAGTTGGTATATACACTGAATATAACTTTGAAATAGATTTGTATAGTCAATTTGGTTTAAATGCTTCCCATGCTTCTGCATATGACGTAAGCAAGATTAGGGCAGAAGGTAGGAGGAAATTAGGGGGCGTTAAAATAAAGTGCTAGATTTTTATTATTGCATATTTATATTGCTATGTGGATCTGATTCGTGAACTAAAGTCAGAGTATGGCTTTGATGAAGATGAAATAAATTACGCGTTATCTAGAGCTAGAGGCATAATCTTTGGCTTTGCCATGGAGTATAGAGCTAGGCGAATATTACAAGAAATGGATTTTGAAAATATCAAGTCAGTCGATATGCCTACTCATGATATAGAAGCTGAAAAGAATGGTATTAAGTATTATGTAGAAGTAAAGGCTAGTAAAAAATCTCCTACAAGGGAATATAGTGCCTATAAGGTAGCGATGATAGCATTATTAGATGGGGTTCATTTGACCTTATCTATGATACCTAAGCCAAATCTTCTTTTAACTGAGGAAATTCTTAGTGAACCAAAAAGAATATTGTATAGGTTCTTTAAATTGGCTTATATGAAACAATCGGAAGAGCTGAAAGTATTTTTGGAAAATGAGAAAAATAGAGAAGTTTTAGATTCGTATTCTAATGTGATAAGGACTATTAGTAATAGATATCACTTACCGATTGCTATTGATCTCGTTAATTCCTTTTCTTCCTAATTTAGAGGTTTTGTATATTATCAGATCTTTTTCTGCTTTATCTAGAAATTTATAGACTGAGGAATGTTCTTTTCCATCAATCAAAAGCTCTATGGCCTTCCTTGCTATTTGAACTTGATCATAAGGTCCTATTATTCCTATATAATGGCCGTAAATTGATATATCAACCCCGGTATACTCTTGAATTATTCTTTTAGCTTTTCCACCTTCGCCTATTATCCTTCCCTTTACTCTTCTTATTGCATCTGGATTACTTCCTATGAGTGTTTTCAAATCTATCACATCTAAAATATATTCGTCACTAAGCAATCTAAAGGCGGATTGCTCATCGAATCCTAGACCTATTGCTCTTATTACTGAGACAGCCTTGAGGGCTTCATATTGATTTTGACCCTTAGGAAGTATATTGAAAGTCTTAGTTCTTTCATCGTACATAATTTTAGTATCTGTAAACTGCTCAAGTTTCTCAATGATTTTTTTAACTACTTCTAATTTCTCATCTTCTACCGTAGTGAACAAGATTATCAATCCCCGGAAACTCCGAATTCTATCAATAACTCTTCTGTGGGCTTTATATTTATTCCTTTATCCTCAAAAAATCTATTTATGTTATCGAGGTCTCTTTTCAATAACATAATCGCATCTTCGTAATCTATGGGAATTGCTTGGCTCACATCAATTATGTAGCATTTATTATCATAAACCATTACATTATACTCACTTAAGTCTCCGTGAACCAATTTAGCTCTTTTCGTCATAATTTCCACTTGTTGAATTAGGTCATCATACAATTCTTGCGTAATTTCTTCATCATTTAACTCCTTCAAAAGGGGAGCCCTTAGGCCATTTTCACCAATAAATCCCATTACAAGAATGTTTTCGTAAACCAGAATAGGTTTTGGTACTCTAGTTCCAGCCTCATATAGTCTACTAAGGTTTTTGAATTCCTTTTTCGCCCAAGTATTAATAAGTTGTTTAGTATTGGTTACCTTTACGTCTTCAAATCTTATATCGCCAACAGTATATTTTTTAATGGCTCTTTTACTTTGCGCTGTGGATGTGTAATATATCTTTACTGCATAGTACTTATTATCGAAAGTCTTTGCAGGATATATCCTAGCTTCTTTCCCAGACGATATTGCACCCAAATACTCCTCAATGTTCAATCTTCTAGCTATTTGAATTAAATTTAGATAAGTCCTATAATCTATTGTGGAATCTACTACTTTAAAAAGATCTTCGTCTTTACGTCTTTTTTCGTCTTTAGTCTTCTTTGGTAATTCCGTCAAAATCTATCCTCTTAACTGGTCAATTACTTCCCTACTTATGATATTCTCGTTTACAAGTCTCTTTATTTCATCATTTCCATACTTATACAATATGTCGCAACGATTGGGTTGAAAATCCCAAATACCAACAAGCACCACATCTCCTTCTCTCATCCACATCTTTTTCCTTATTTTACCAGGTATTCTAGCTAATCTCTCCTTTCCATCCATACACAATACTACTAAATGATCTCCACCTAACATTTTCTTAACTACGCATATAGTCTGTCCCTCTTCAGGCTTTGGTACATCTCTACTGGGCGCTTCCTGCGCTCTATCTTTCTTAGGCAACTTATTTATTCACCTACAATAGTCTATTGTTATATATGCATAAAAAATTACTTCATCTCTCTCAAGAGCTCGATAGCGACCGCAGTTGATCCTCCAATTCCATGGCAGATACTAGCTATTCCTCTTGCTCCACGCATTTTAGATAATACGTTTAAGAGCGTTACAATAATTCTGGCGCCACTTGCACCTATTGGATGACCTAACGCTATAGCCCCTCCAAAAACGTTAAGTCTATCATAAGGTATTCCCAAGTACCTATTTACTAGAACATTATTTACAGCGAATGCCTCGTTATTCTCAAAATAATCGAAATGATTTATATCAATATTTAATTTGTTTAATAATTTTTTAATAGCAAAGATCGGCGCCTCGGTAAACCTCCAACTCTCTATACCCACCCAACTATATCCTAGAATTCGGGCTATAGGTTCTATTTTGAGTTCCTTAATTGCTTTTTCACTCATTAATACCAACGCCGTCGCACCATCAGATATTTGTGACGAATTCCCAGCGGTGTGTGGGCCACCATCGGTAAACGCTGGAGGTAAAGTTGAAAGCTTATCTAAGCTGGTGTCAGCTCTTATACCCTCATCGACATTAACTACTTTTCCATCAGTTTTAATCTCAACGATTTCTGACTTAAAGTATCCATTAACTGTGGCCTTATGAGCCCTAAGATGACTTTGATAAGCAACTTCATCCAACTCTTTTCTTGAAATATTATGAGCTTTTGCAACCATATCAGCCTCTTGTCCCATTACTTTCTGCAAGAATGGATCGGTTAATCCATCGTATAACATAGTATCAATAAGCTCAATACTTCTATTCATTAACATTTTCACACCCCACCTAATATCAGATTTTATTGTAAACATTGCTTGACTCATACTTTCCGTCCCTCCTGCAACTATTATATCAGCATCTCCAGATTTGATCATCTGTGAAGCTGTAATTATGCTCATCATCCCCGAAGAGCAAACCATATCTACGGAAAATCCATCTATTTCGTATGGAATTCCAGCTCTAATCGCGCACTGTCTGGCTATATCTTGGCCATGTCCAGCTCTTAAGACGTTTCCCATAATTGCAATGTCTACCTTACTTGGTTCTACATAAGCTCTCCTTAGCGCCTCCCTAATTACTATTGAACCTAGATCCACCGGGGATAGATTTTTTAAAGTACCGCCAAACTTTCCAATGGGCGTTCTAACAGCTGATGCGATATATACACTTTCCGGCATACTGAATATACATTCATTCATTGGGTTTAAATTTTTTAAGCAAAAACTCCACGCAAGTCATAAAATGATGCTTCAGTTATTTTAACATTATACCACTTTCCTAGTTCTACATTTTCAGACCTGATCACGACTGGAATATAATTCATCAATCTTCCTACTACAGATCCTTTACGACCTAATTCTGTTGTAATAACTCTGCTAGTACTTCCCACGTATTCTAAATGGATAGATAACGCGATATCCTCATATAGTTTATTAGCTATTTGAATTCTCTTTTTCTTTACACTATCTGGAACTTGGGGCATTGATGCACTTCTAGTATTTGGCCTGATGGAGTACATTGCTAAATGTATTCTTTCAAATCTTAATTCCTTCATAAGCAATAGGGTATTATTAAATGCATCTTCATCTTCTCCAGGATGACCTATAATTATATCAGTAGTTATATTGGCAAATGGTATTTTACTTCTTATTTCACTTACCAACTCTTTATATTCGTCTATTGTATATTTCCTATTCATTAGCTTTAATACTCTATCATCTCCACTTTGGACTGGTAAATGGATAAACTTATACACCTTAGGGTTTCTCATGACTTCGATTAAATTATCTATTATTCTCATAGCCTGTTCTGGCGTCATCATGCCAATTCTTATCATAAAGTCTCCATCAATTTCCGTTACTTTATTTACTACATCAACTAAACTTATAGATCCTCCTAGATCTAACCCATAAGCTGCAGTATCTTGACCAGTTAATTCTATTTCTTTAGCACCAGCTTTTACAGCATCTCTCGCAGCATTAACTATTTCCCTTAATGGATAGCTCCTCAATTTCCTCCTTGCTAGTTTAGTTATGCAGAAGCTGCAATTTCCTGCACATCCATCAGCTACTGGAATTATTGCAATTTTTCCATCGAAAGTTCTAGGAGTTATAAGTGCTCTATCGCCCTCAAGGACAATTTTACGCTCCTCTGATTTAATTACATCGATTATTCTTTCAACTGATTGTGGACCTATTAATGACGCATTTGGAGCTATGGAAAGTACTGTAGCTGGTTCTGCACTACTCATACATCCTGCTACCACTAATTTTTTTGATAACGTGTTTAATTCCTTAATTCTTTGTTTCATTCTCTCTTCAGTTTCTAACCTTACTGCGCAAGTATTGAGTATAATTATATCTGCGTTCTCAGGGTTTTCTACAAAATTATAACCCTCACTTTTAAGCAACGTCATCATTACGTAAGTATCTGCCCTATTTAATGCACACCCATATGTCTCAACGTAGATGGTTTTCATTTTCTTCAGTAGTATTTTAAACCCTATGTGCTTATAGATTTAATGTGAGTTCAGAAAAAGAATACGTGGAAATGCTTGATAGACTATACTCAAAATTACCTGAAAAGGGCCGTAAGGAAGGTACACAAGCACTACCTAATCTAATAATATTCAATATAGGAAATACTACCATGATTAGAAACTTTGCGGAATATTGCGATAGAATTAGAAGAGAAGATAAAATATGTATGAAATACTTGCTAAAGGAATTGGCTGCACCTGGTAATGTGGACGATAAAGGTGAACTTATAATTCAAGGAAAATTCTCCTCACAAGTAATAAATACCTTAATGGAAAGATTTTTGAAGGCATATGTTGAATGTAGTACTTGTAAAAGCCTAGACACTGTACTAAAGAAGGAGAAGAAGAGCTGGTATATAGTCTGTCTAGCGTGTGGAGCTCAAACACCAGTGAAGCCTCTATGAAAGTGTTTCTAAATATAATTAGAGCACAAGGCATGACACTGGTAAATATATGTCAAGAGGAACTATTAGGGAAAGTATTCAGAGAAGGGGAAATAATACTCAATGTTAGTGAGAAGTTTTACGGAGGAGAGTCCGTAGAATTAGATTATGCCCTTTCATTGATCGATGAGGCTACAGTTATGAGCATTGTAGGGAATTACGCGGTAGAAGAGGCAATAAGGAGAGGGTTAGTTCACAAGGATTCTGTCATCAATGTAGCTGGTGTAAAATTCGCTCAAGTTTATAATGTGTGAAACTTATGTCAGGGAAGTTCTGTGTGCTATGCGGAAAGCAAAATGTTGAGCTAATAGACTCACTCTGTGCTGACTGCTATGTAAAATCTAAAAAACTGATAGAAGTACCTAAAAGGATAACCGGAAAGTATTGCAAGATCTGTGGTGCACAATGGATTAAGGGAAAGTGGATAAGGACTTCAGCAATATCTCTATCTTCAGTCGTGGAGGATATTATAATAAGAGAACTGGGGAATAAGATAGACATTGATAAAAACGTAGAGGAGTTCGCATTTGATATAAAGAGCATATGGAAGGATCCAAGTGGTAATTCCTTTGCTACTATTGAATTTAGAGGGAACGTAAGAGGTAAGCCCTTTTCCCAAGAGGCGATAATTAGTTTAGAAATGGAAAGGACATTATGTGACTCGTGCTTTAGGAAAAAGACACGATATTATGAGGCCATAGTTCAACTGAGGAGTAAAGGTAAGATTGGGATTGACGATAAGAAGAGAGTGTTCTTCGAATCCTTTTTCTCTACAAGCATAGTGGATAATATTTCTGATGTTATTGAGGGTAGAGAGGGTGTGGATTATTATTTTATGAGTAAAAGTGTTGCAAGAAAGCTTGTATCGATGATATCTTCTATTGTTGACGTTGAAGTTAATGAGAGTTATCAGAATGAAAAGATGAAAAACGGTAAAAGGGAGGCAAAACTAGTTATTTCATTGAGGATATGAGAATAGGTATAGACGAAGCAGGTCGTGGAGCCTTAATAGGTCCAATGATAGTTGCAGGTGTAGCTATCAGTGATTCAAAGCTAAAATTCCTTAAAGGCATTGGAGTAAAGGATAGTAAGCAATTAACTAGGGAGAGAAGGGAGAAATTGTTCGATATTATTGCCATTACCGTAGATGCTTTCACAGTAGTTAAAGTTTTTCCTTACGAAATAGATAATTACAATTTGAACGATCTCACATATGATGCAGTGTCTAAGATAATTCTATCACTTTCGGTTTTCAATCCTGAAATAGTAACAGTTGATAAAGTGGGAGAAGAGAAGCCTGTTATAGAGCTCATCAGAAAGCTAGGTTATAAGTCAAATGTAGTTCACAAGGCGGATGTCCTATTTGTTGAAGCAAGTGCAGCAAGCATTATTGCTAAAGTAATAAGGGATAATTATATTGATGAGTTGAAAAAAGTTTACGGTGATTTCGGGAGTGGATACCCTGCTGATCCTAGAACAATAAAGTGGCTTAAGTCCTTTTATGAGAAGAACCCAAATCCACCTCCCATTGTCAGAAGATCATGGAAAATTTTACGTTCTACTGCTCCACTATATTATATAAGTAAAGAGGGTAGAAGACTATGGTAACGAATTTACCCGCTGAAGCCAAGGCTAAATGGCTAAAGGTGATGGACGCAAAGACACCAGAGGAGAAATTCCAAGCTTTGCAGGAATTTCTTAAAGAAGTTCCTAAACATAAGGGAACCGAAAATCTGGTATATTGGGCTAAGAGGCGAATGGCCGAATTAAGAGAAGAAATGGAGGTAAGAAAGAGCAAGAAAAGCGGAGGTTTTTCGTTATTTGTTGAGAAAGAGGGTGCGGGTCAAGCGATTTTGATAGGAGATTTGCTCCTAAGATCCTTAATAATGAAAAAACTTACCAACGTAAAACAAGAATTCAACGAGTTACCAGTGCCTGGCATGGTTAAATATGAGGATGTTCAAATACAGTTGGTTAACCCACCTAAGAGTCTTCCGCTCACTAAGACAATAGGTCTAATAAGGAATGCGGATGAGGTAATTATTGTTGTAAACAATAAGGAAGAACTATCCTTTATGAGGAATATTTTGGAGGAGAATAATATCTTATTGAGAAAACCTAAGGGGAAGGTTATAATAGAGAGAACAAGGTATGGAATCTCTGGAATTAGGATAGTAAATTTAGGTAAACTGGTGGACGTCGATGAAAAAGCCGTAAGGGATTATATAGAGAGTTTTGGGATTAAATCAGCAATAGTGAAGATCATAGGTGAGGTTGCCTTAGATGATATAGAGAAATCCATGTTCGAAGCAGTTAGCTATAAGCCTACAGTAGTAATCTCTAAGGAAAGGTTTGATACTGGCGAGTTACCAATATTGAGTATTGATCATATAGATAAGTTACCTAAGCTTCTGTTTGAGATGTTAGAGGTGATCAGAATTTACACTAAGGAGCCTGGGGAAGAATCAACTAAGGATCCTTTGATACTTAAAAAAGGTTCCACTGTTCTAGACGTAGCAAGGAAACTACATTCATCACTGGCTGAAAATTTTAGATATGCCAGGGTTTGGGGAAGGTCGGTAAAGTTCCAGGGACAGAAAGTAGGTTCCTCACATGTTCTAGAAGATAAAGACATAGTTGAGATCCATGCAAAGTAGAATTTTCTATATAAATTTAAGTATAGGTTTATGAGAAAGTAACAATAGAATGAGTATATTTAATAGGCGTAATAACAAACAATCTCTCAACAATCAAGGCCCATCTAAAATTGAATTATTATTTTACAATTCCAGTATTATCAATGGTTTAGTTAAAAGCGTGGATATGAAAATCAAAAAAGCTGGTATAAGTCAAGATCCTCGCTTATTTGCATCTAGGCTATTTCTTGCTCTGATACTTTCAATTGCCATTTCAGCGCTATTAATAGCGTTTTCTATTAGGTTCTTTGAGCTATATAGATTGACATTGCTTACAAAATATTTGGCAGGGTTTTTAACATTGATAATATTCGGTGTAATAATACCGCCTGTTGTTTATTTGATGCAAATTCTTCAATTATCTCAATCAACTGAGAATAGAAGAATAGGTCTTGATAGTGAAGCTCCAGCATTCGCTGCAGTATTTAACGTTTTCTTAAGATCTGGTCTAAGTGCAAGATACGTTTTCGACTACTTATCTAAATCCACAGCAATGCGCTACGCTAGTCAAATCGCCTCATATGTCAATAAGAGAGTTAAATATCTAGGAGAAGGTGTAGAAAGCGCAATAGTGGAATCATTAAACTATTCACCTTCGAAAGTATTTAATGAGTTTTTAATAACTTACGTTACTGCTGTAAGAACCGGAGCTCCAGTTCTAGATACAATGGAAGCTAAGACTAAAGATATTCTAAAGAATATAGAAACTTTAGCTTCTACTGAAGCAGAAAACTTGTCCGGAATTGCTGAGGGTTTTGTAATTTGGCTTTCCTCCGGTTTCATAACATTCTTTCTGGTTTTATTGTTACAAGCAATATTTCCATCTCTCTTTGGTTCAGTCCCATTTCCTATAATGGCTATTTTCGCAATAATTATGATACCATTGATAAATCTACTATTCATATGGGTTGTAGATCAAACCCAATTTAGATTTCCAGAGAGGTCATTAAAAGCGTACAAGGTATTTTATATTACCTTCCCCTTAGGGATAGTTATATCATTTATCGTACTATATTTAATAAAGGACCCAATTCCTCTTCTTTTATACCTACTATTTTTGAATGGTGGTGTACAGCAAATACCATTATCCGTATCAACATTTACAATAGGTCTATTAATAGCTGTCATACCTCCAGCAGTAATTGCAATTAGGGAATTGAGGGAAGGTACAGGATATGACGTCTATGTCGTTTCTTTTCTAAGGGCTGTTGCTGAGGGGCTTAGAGCCGGGTTAAATCCAGCTACTGTAGTTAAAAACTTAAAGGATTCCCCGGAAATGGGAAAGTTCAGAGATATACTGAATACCATTTACGCTTATTCTCTGTTAGGTGTCCCTATAAAGGACGCCTTTAAGATAGCCTCAGAGAGAATATTGGACTTTTCTAGTAGAGTTTCCTTAATTTCATTAGCGGATATGATAGAAATTGGTAGTTTGACACCAGAGACAGTTGAGTCATTAGCAGAACAAGTTGATGCTCAAATAAGGATAAGGAGAAACTATAACGCCAAAATAAGAGTGTTACTATATGCACCGTATATAGGAATTATTTTAGCCTTAGTAGCGTCTATCCTATTGGGTAACGCTATGTTTACTTTAATATCTCACCAATCTTATTCTTTATCTTATGGACCATTGTCCAATGCTACTGTGATCTTGCCCAAATCTCTCTATGTAATCTCTATTTCGGTACTCTTTAATTCGTTTTTGGCTGGATTGCTAGTAGGGAAATTAGGCTATGGCAAAACGGCAGCTGGCTTTATTCATTCGGCGATTTTAGTAGTTATAACTGCTATCTTAGTTGTCATATCATTACATATATCTCTAATACCTTCTATATCTCCTTCGTCAACATCTTTATAATCTAGATGGAGAAGTGATATATAATGAGTAAAATTTTTAAATCTCTCTTGCCAAAAGGCAAACCCACCGTTAAGCAATTGCCTATAGCAGAGTTGCCTATAACACTCTATCCAGTTAGCCCTTTTCCAGAAGAGGTAACTACAATTGTTGCAGACTACGAAGTGAATATACTAAGCTTAGCCCCAGAGGATGTCAAGTCCAATATAGTCCGAAATAATATAGAGTTAGTATTGCCGAATCCTCACATCTTTATTACCTTTGATGAAAGGAAGGGTATATACAAATACGTTTTATTGGAACCACCAGTAAATGATACCATTTACACCATGTATAATATATTCATAGAAGAGGTAGAGAGAGAATTACTTTCCAAAACACCCTCGCTTGACCTTGCGAAAATTATATTCGAACTTAATAAGAAAAGATCTAATCTTAATATCATCCAAGAGAAAAGGGGAGATATACACATACTAAGTACAAACGCAAGAGTTACGTTATATTACCTATTAAGGAACATGTTCGGATACAATGTATTAACTTCACTCGTTGCTGATAAGAACATTGAAGATATTTCCGTTTCTGGTCTGAATAATCCAGTTTATGTATATCATAGAAGTTACGAATACGTTCCAACTAACATTATGTTTACTAAGAACATGCAGATATCTCCGCAACTTAATATTACAATAGATGGTGAGGAGTTACTAGATCAATTAGTCCTAAGAATGCTCTCAACCACCGGTAAGTCAATTTCAGTTGCCGAACCGATACAAGATGGTATGTTACCAAATGGCGATAGGATTGCCGCAACATTCAGACGTGAAGTATCAGCAAGTGGTTCTTCAGTAGTGATACGAAGATTTAGTGAAAGGCCCATCACAATACTAGATTTAATCAATTCCAGCACCTTATCTCCAGAGTTGGCCGCATATCTATGGTATGGAATGGATCTGAGGATGAGTATCATGTCAATAGGAGTTACTGGTGCTGGAAAGACCACTTTGCTTAATGCAGTTCTGAATCTAGTTAAAGAGAGCATGAAGATTGTCTCTATAGAAGATATTCCGGAAATCAGATTAGCACATACTAATTGGGTTCAACTTTACGCTAGACCAGCATATGCAGGAGTAGGCAAAGAGATTTCATTAATGGATTTGCTAAAATTATCCCTCAGATATAGGCCAGATATAATAGTGGTAGGTGAGATAAGAGGACAAGAGGCTTACGTATTATTTCAAGCGATATCAACTGGACACGGTGGTGCTACGACATTCCACGCGTATAATACTGACTCTGTAATAAAGAGGCTTATGAATGAGCCCCTTAACATTCCACAAGAGTGGATACCTATGATGAACATAGTGATGACAATTAGGAGGTTACCAGTATATGTAGGCGAGAAGATCGTTCTAAGGAGACGTGTTGTGGCAGTCGATGAAATAGTTAGTTGGAATGATTATAGAAGGGTCTCGAGTTGGGATCCGAAAAGTGACACATTTACAATCAATCTTGACTCTGCCAGAGCATTAAAAAATAGAATAGAAGAAGCTGGACTTAGTATAGATGATGTTAAGAGAGAGATGGAGAGGAGAGCATTATTCCTAAAATTATTAGCGTCTTCCAGGGAGATAATACAGAGTGAGGAGAGTTATAAGCTTGTGAAGAACTATATAATAAAGTATAGTTTAAAGCCAGAAGAAGCCCTAAAAGAAGTTCAATCAATGGCCAAGACAAAAGCTATAGAATTAAAAGAATAATTGAAACCAAGATTAACAATAAAGATGAAATGGTGTTATTGAAAAGACTATTAACATATGCCATAATTGCGAGAATAACTCCCAATATTTTTATACTCAAGATTTCTTCTTCTTTTACAATGTGGTTTTTAGGAGTGACTTTCCATTTGAACCTTACTTTAAATACTCCTTGAACGTAACCTATAAGGGAAGCGATTACGGTTACAATCCCACTTCTATATTCATCCTTAGGTTTTATTAGAGTTATATAAATTCCATTTGAGACCAGTATTGGGATCAGTGAGCTAAAGACGTACAGATAGTTTATATTTAATGTAAACTGAAGGGAAATAACAATCAAAAATACTAATAGATATAAGGGGTACAATCCCCATTGTTGAGAATAAATAAATCCCTCAACTCCCTTTACTCCTAATTTAAACAGTCTCATGCTGTAGGCGAGCAATTCTCCAGAGCCATAAGCCCATCTTTTAATTTGGTTATATAAATCAGTTAGGGTATAAGGGGCTAAGGTATAAACTACAATATCATCAACATATTTCACTCTAATACCATTTAGAGCAAGTCTAATACCTAGCTCTAAATCTTCCGCTACACTATTTTCTTTCCATCCGCCTACTTTCCTTAAAATATCTCTCCTTATTGCAAATGCTGAACCATTTGCAAAAATTATTAGGCCTAACTTCTCTCTGGCCTTAAATAAGGCATTCATTACGAATTCATTAGTGTGAGAGTATATTTTTTGGACTGGTGTGACAGGATCTCTAACTTTTAGCCTAAACGCAGCAGCATCGTAATTAAGTTTAGAAATTTTACGTAAAAAGTTCTTTTCTACTCTGGCTTCAGCGTCAAGAAACACTAACAATTCCCCATCAGAAAGGTTAAAGGCAAAGTTTAGTGCTCCAGCTTTTCTTCCCATATTTTCTGGTCTCCTTATAATTACGAAATTCTCTGGAATTCTATCTACAACTTTCATAATTTTTTCAAAATTTTCTAACGAATCATCAGAAATTATTATAACTCTGTAAGGTCTGTAGTCCAATTCCGATAAATTATCGATTAACTCTTTTATCGTTCTCTCGTTCTCGTCCTTTATCGCGACTATTATATCTATTTTCTCATTAGACTTGTTTCTATCATTACCCAATACTTGTACTAAATTTTCATTGGAAACTTTATAGTAAAATGCTTGAAGAAGTATCCATAAAGATGTAATAGAGGAGGATATAAAAAGTAAAATTTCAAAAATTTCCCTTATCATCCTTGTTTCTTTCTGTCAATTGCTTTTTTAATTCTTTCCTTAGCCTCGGCTACGCCTCCCCATCCACTTATTTTTACCCATTTATTTGGTTCCAGTTCTTTATAGTGCTCAAAGAAATGTACAATCTTATTCCTTGTAGCCTCTGGAAGATCTTTAACATCGTTAATATTAGAAAATGAAGGGTCTGTCTTATTTCTTGGCACTGCTATTACCTTGGCGTCTTCACCTTCCTCATCCCTCATGTAAATCATTCCTATAGGTCTTGCTTCTATTACTGTACCCGGCATTAATGAGTAATTCCCTAGAACTAATACGTCTAAGGGATCCCCATCTTCTTCTAAAGTCTCTGGAATAAAACCATAATTAAATGGATATACCATTGACGTATATAACACTCTATCTACTTTAATAACCTCTCCCTCTTCATCATATTCGTATTTAATGTTTGAACCCATAGGTATTTCTATGAACACATTTACCTCATCTGGGGCTTTTTTCCCCGGACCTAACTTCATATCCTTTCACTGTTTATTATTTTGGAGTCAACTATTTAAACTATTCGTTATTTTAATAACCAGTTCTCTTATCTGATTCAAAGGCTCTATGGAAAGTAATTTATCTATTTCCTCTGCGTAACTTGAGATTATCTCATCAACATTAAATCCGATTCTCTTGTATCTTAATCCTTGTAAATATGTTGAAAGCCTATCTGATAACTTAGCTACTTTAGCCTCATTAGTCTTTAACTCCCTAAGTTCAAGGAAAAAATCCTTTCCTATCCCCAATTCGTCAAATGCCTCCACTTCAGCTTCCCTTTTATTAATTCTATTAGTAGCCCACTTTGGTAAATCTCCTAGTAAAGTCTCCCCTGCATCATGAAATAGGGCAATAACTGCACTATGTTCTGGATCGATTTCAACTCCTTTTCTCTTAAGCTCGGTGGAAAGTACATAGGCCAAGACTGACGCTTCGAAACTATGTGAAGCCACTGTTTCCCCCATTGCTGATGGGATCCCATTCTGCATCCAACCAGTTCTAACTAAATTTTTAGCGCCTTCTAACAATCTCTCCAGTTTCATCTTAAATTAAAATGAAGCTACAGCATTTTTAATAAGTTATCTAAAGTTTCTATCATCTCCTCCATATTTTTTGTCCAAAATCTAATCATTGCCTCCTTTCCCCTGGTACCTTTATCGTAAATTACATTAGGTATCCTAACGTATTCACCACTTATATACTCAATAATCCACTGCATCGTCTTTCCTTCTCCATGACTAGGTTCCAATTCCCTATTAATCTCAACAGTTTCATAGCCAATTTCCTTAAAACTCTCAACTATCTTATCGTCGTATCTAATGTTCATTAAGCAAGTACTATTCATTCCCTTGAGAATAATTGATAATAACATTCTGGCTGTATGGGTCGGATTTCCAAATACGACGGGATGACCAACAATTACCTTTTTATCCCACCTCCTTATTATTCTACCTCTAAATGTAGCAATGTCGTTTAGATCCCTAACGTATTCTGGTTTTATACTGTGTGCTAGATTCGATTGTACTTCAGGTATTAAAATCCAGAATTTCTCGTTATTTTCAGCAAAGTCTGCAAATCTTCTCATCTCCTCAACTACTTCATATTTCATAGACTTCTTCATGATCTCAATACTTACGTTAACTGGTCCTACACCTTTCCCTATATTAAGTCCATATTCTATTGGGGATTGAACAAAATCTCTTGCTTTCCTAAAGGCCAATTTTACATCCTTCGTCTTTATATATTCTGCAGTAAACGCAGTTGCAAATACGCTGCCAGTACCATGTGTGTCTTTTGCTTGTATCCTGTGATAACCTATCTTATATACTCCCTCTTCATTACACATGTAGTCGAAGCTAAAATCTCCCTTACTATGGCCTCCCTTAATTATTACGTGAGCAATATTGTAAGTTTCCCTTATCTTTTTACATGCAATAACTACATCACTTTCCTTTTCTACCTTAATACTGCTAATTGCAGATGCTTCTATTATGTTTGGTGTTATTACCTTAGCGATGGGTAAAATTATCTTCTTGTAATCTTCAACGTCTTTAATTAGTGGGGTTCCATCCTTTGCGTACAGTACTGGGTCTACTACTAAAAAAGAATCGTGTAATAATTCATTCACAACTTGAAACTGTTCTTTGGTATATATCATTCCCATCTTAACAGCTTCGACATTGAAATCATCAAGTAATGTTTCTATCTGTTTTTTAAGGAATTCAGAGCTAACAACATTAATATCTTTTATACCTTTTGTACTTTGAGCTGTTATTGCAGTAATTGCAAAAACTCCGTGAATTCCTAATACTTCAAAAACTCTTAGATCAGTCTCTCCTCCTGCTCCATTACCAGTATCTAATCCAGCTACGGTCATTCCAACTGGTTTAATCATTGCTTTTTCACTCTCGTATTTCCAGCTACTACCCAATATTCTCCATCATCTCTTATTTCCAATTTCCAAATTCCAGTACTATGTTTAACCAATTCCAATGTTTCTTTCACCGCATCTATGGCATCTTTTCTTCCCTTGCCTAGGGCCATTATAAGTAAGACATTCTCTCCAGGTTTCATGGACTCTATTACATGTATTATCTCAAGGTCAATCAAGTCACTATATTTCCTCTTCATTTCTTCTTTTATTTCTAGAAACCTCTTCCTGGTGTACTCTTCATAAGCTTCGTATCTCAGTTCTAAGACTTTGTGATTGTCTACTATACCTTTAACAAAACCTACATAAACAACTAAAGAGCCTGCTTCCGGAGGGGCTTTTTCTCTGAATTTCCTAATTTCCTCAAGTAAGTCGAACCTTTTCCCTATAATTAAATCTCCACCAGAAGGTGGTGGTAATAATGCTACCTCATCTCCATCTTTAATATTCTTAGTTGATGCTGAACCATTTACCAAAATTGAAACTTTTATCCCGTTTATTCCGTTTTTCAAGAAGTTTACTAATTCATTTCCGTACATTTTACCTAGTTGTTCAATGAGGCAGCCAACGTCTTCACACTCAGTTTCCAATACTTCATTCGACTTATGGGTTATATCTTTAATGAATGCAAAATAGAGAACTTTCACTTTTTTCATACACTCACCATTATTAATTTTTTAATCCTTAGTTAGTATGAGTGAAGACGAGATAATAGATTTAATATTCAATAATCAACGTGATATAAGGCAAGGTACAGCGATTAGGAAGGAAAACAATGAAGTTCTAAACAAATTAAATGAGATAGAGAAGCTTCTACAATATCTAATTAAGAGTAAAGAAAGAGGAGTTCAGCAAAACGGGAGTTTATGTGAACAAATTCTTTCATCAGCCTATGTTATTCTTGATGAGAGTATTGGAAACATAAGCAGAAATTACTATATAGTTGAGCTAGATAGTTCAAGAAAATTTATAACATTCAGAGATACAATAGAACTTCTCAACTTTTACTTTTCTCAAAATATAAATGAGCAAGATTTGGAAGATAAGCTTCCTAAAAGGCTTGTTCCGCTATTTAGATTCATGAGAAGAAATGGGTTAATATATTTTGGCTACGATGAGAAACGATATTTTATTGTTGATTATAAGTAAATAATATTATTTATTGTACTTTCGATCAAGTTTTCGTTTATAGATCTTTTTAAAGCTTCCTTTAGTACGTTCAGAAAGTCGTTAGTTTTAACTAAATCTTTTACAGAATAATCTAATTTATTGGACTTTGCAATTTCGTCACGTAAAATATTTATTTCATTACTAAAATTATAACTTGAGAGATAATCAGTATATGTTGAAATTTTCTGCTTTAGTAATGGTCTATCTTGTGATAGTTTGGATAAGAATTCTTTTACTTCAGGCTTAGAGCCCAGTTTGCGTATAAGCTCACTGCTAATATGTTTAGAGATAATTGGAATAGTCAACAATAAGAAGTATTGGCTACCTCCTAAACTCCACATGACTACTTTTTCAGCAACTTCATCCTCAGAAGCCATTAAACCACTCACTACAGCTTTCACTAGCAAATCGAATATTATATTCTCATCTATCATGACTTTTTCTTCTTTAACTACTACCTCTTTTTTCTTTAGGAATAGACTGTATACTGATGTTGTTCCAAATTTCCAAGTAGAAAATGGACATACGGTCAAGAAGGCTTTTCTAGTAGATTTAAGTGGGCTACCTTTATAAGATGTTAAGAATAAGCCTGCACATTCATTATATGGTGAATTATATCCAAACTTCTTTGCCCAGCACCCTAAATGTATCTCCTTATCCTTTAGTTCATTTTTAATAACTTCATACGCAAATATTCCCTTCTGTTCACTGAACTTATTATAAATATACAATCCCTCCGGGCATAGAAAATAAATATCAGCAGCATTTTGTTCAATTCTTAATCTATTTATCTTCTCAACACTATTTTTCACACCTTCTAGATTCCCCGCTAGGTAATCGTTAAAACCGCAACAAATTCCAGTAACTAGTTTTACTCTAGGAGATAGCTCTTGAGGCAGCTTGTCTCCATTAGTTAAGAGGTAATTTAGAAATCCCTCTAGTCCTAATGGATCGTATTTTGCTGCACAACCTACAAATAATAAGAAGACTGGTCTATTCCTATATTTGGAGAGCAAACTGTTTTCCAGTTCGTAAATACCTCTCGGCACTTCATCTATTTCCAGTTCTACTGTTTCCTTATTTTCATTAAATTGCGGTAAAGTTTCCATTAGATTTGAAATGTTTATTCCTACCGGGCAAGCTTCTTGACAAGAAGCACATCCAAAACAGAATTCAAAATTAGTCTCACCAGTCAATAATCTATTGAATCTTCCTAAAGGCGAATAAATGATGCTATTGGTAGTGTTGTAGGCAAGACAACTGTCCAAACATAATGAACAATTTATACATTTAGATGCTTCAATTACTATGTTTTTATTTATTCTCCTGGATCTAACTCTTATTTCATATTTTTTAAAGTTTTTTAATATATCTTTATGGATTTCCTCGTATTCTTTCAAATAGGGGAACGGAACCACGTCTGGATTTCTTCTCAGATATTCGAAAAGTTCTGTTAATCTGGTTTCCTCTAAACTTCCTATTAGAACTTTATATCTCTCTGGTGAGTTATAGTTGATTATATATCCTATTTTAAAATCAAAATTAAATTCTACATTTTTGTCATAATTAGCCATCAATACTATAGGTACGTAATTTCTCTTGAATATATTATGTATCTCTATACTCAGACTTTTTATCAAATTGTTTGTAGATACTGATTTAAAATTCTCATTAATAATCTTATTGTAGAACGAGGGTATGTAATACCTTACACTATCTTTGTATATTAGCGCAGACCAAGCGAAGTTATTTTCACTTTCAGTCTCTAACAGTTCTGGATATTTTACAGCTAGAATTCTTACTACTTTGTAGTCAACTAGCTCATTTATAGTCTTTTTACCCTTCGTAAATCCGAATTTATAACTACCAAACCCCGACCCATTTAATACAGTGAAGCCTCCTACTGTGCCTTTTAAATATAATGGAAAAATTGCTGGAAAATAATTAATTTTCGAAAGCTCATCTATTAATTTATCGAAAGTTATTCCTGCAGGTACTTCAAATATTTTAAATATATTCTTACCTTCAACTTCTCTGAATACGCTACCATCATCAAATCTATCCGGAGCGCGTATGATTTTCGGATTAGCATATTTTAATACGTTACCATATAAACCGGTTAATCTACCAACCACCAATTCATTTTTATCTCTACTTTCGATCTTTTTTACATCATAGCCTCCTATCACGGCTCTGCTGAATATTGATGCGTCTAAAATCACAACTGCTCTTAGTAAAAATTATTAATAACAATTTTATAGTTTTAGGCGTGGAGATTAAAGTACCAGTTTCTATTTCTGGTATGTGGTACCCAGTAATAGATAGAGAGAATTTGTTTGAATCTGGATCTATAGGGTTGACCTTAACATTAGAACCGTACATAACTGCTGAAATTAGAGGTGGAAGTGGGATAGAATTTAACGGGATAGAGATAAAACTTCCCAATTACGATATATTAAAGAAAAAATTAGGAGAATATAGGTTATCTGTATATTCTGAAGTACCATTAGGTTACGGCTATGGCTTAAGTGGGGCTATAAGCCTGGCGTATGCCCTAGGAGTTAAGGAATTAGCACCAATAAGTGAGAAGGATGCAGTTAATGTAGCCCATTTAAGTGATGTTATAGCCGGAAATGGATTAGGGGATGTAATAGCACAGTATTATGGTGGAGGTTTAGTTTATAGGAAGAAGGCAGGAGGGTTGGGTTATGGCGAGGTTGAGATAATAAATATGGATTGGTCACAATATCCAATCTTCTCTCAACCTATTAGCCATCTTCCAACCAAGAGTATTATAAAGAGGTCAGAAATAGCCCTTAAGCTCATAGATGAATTTCTCAAAAATCCGTCTCCGTTGAAATTTATCGAGGTTGCACAAAAGTTTACAAGTAGTTTGGGTTTTAACTCAGAATATCCTTATTCATATAGGAAGAAGGGGATAATTGTTAAAATCTTTGATCCAGAGTATGGAGTATGGATAAAGCACAAGATAGCAAGTCGTGGAGCATACGTGACATAATACCAGAAAATCATCCTAGAAGGGAATCCCTATTAATCAGAGAAAAACTGATTGAAGCGATGGGAAAAAGCATTCTTGTTCCTCAAGGGTTAATAGCACATGGAAGGGGAGAATGTTTCGACTACTTAATAGGAGAGAAGACTCAGAATTTCGCTGAAAAGGCTATAGAAGCTGCAGCAGCTACCCTACTCTTAGCTAAAACACCCGTTATTTCCATAAACGGAAATATGGCTGCATTAGTCCCAGAAGGTCTAGTAAGATTGGCAGAGGAGACAAATGCCAAACTCGAAGTTAATTTATTCTATAGGGATGAAAGAAGAGAAAAAGTAATAGCTGAAGTACTTTATAAGGCAAATGCAAAGGAAGTTTTAGGAGTAGGTGAGGATGCTTCGACGGTAATACCTGAATTATTTAGTCAAAGAAGAAGAGTAAGTCCAAAAGGTATTTACATAGCTGATGTAGTATTATTGGGTTTAGAAGATGGAGATAGAACAGAGGCATTAGTCAAAATGGGTAAGAAAGTTATAGCAATAGATATCAATCCGTTATCGAGAACTTCTAGGACTGCTACAATAACTATTGTGGACAATATAATTAGGGCTGTTCCCAGACTAGTAGAGAAGGCGAAAGAATTGAAGTCTAAGAATAAAGAAGAGTTAGAACAAATAGTCTTAAACTATAATAATAAAAATGTTCTAGCTGAATCGCTGAAATTCATAGCTAACAGATTAACTCAACTTTCTCTTTCCTTATAATGCTGTTTTTCAGGGAACTTATTATTTTTCACGTCAATTATGTACTGATTTATTGCGTTAGAAATGATTTCTTTCAGATTTACATATGATTTAGCGAAGTAAGGAGTAAACTCAGATAGCCCTAGTAAGTCGTTTATCACTAATACTTGGCCATCACAATATGGACCAGCCCCTATACAGATTGTAGGTATGTTCAATTTTTCCGTAATTCTTTTAGCTATATCCACGTAAGTATTTTCTATAACTAATGAAAATACTCCCGCATCTTCTAGTTCTAAACTATCCTTTATCAATTGATCCTCTTCTTGTTTAGTTTTTCCGATGGTTCTAAATCCTCCTAGTCTTAGAAACCTTTGAGGAGTTAAACCAATATGCCCCATAACAGGTATTCCAGCCTTTACAATTGCTTTAACAGTGTCTTTCATTTCCTCCCCACCTTCTAGTTTTATCGCGTCACTGCCAGCCTTTACTAAAAGTCCTGCATTCTTTACTGCACTTTTTGTGTCTATCTCATAACTTAAAAAGGGCATATCTGCAACTATTAACTGAGGTGGATTTGCTCTTGCTACTGCTCTTGTGTGGGAGATCATGTCTCTCATGGTTACGTTGAGCGTATTTGCATATCCTAGTACAACCATTCCTAGGGAGTCTCCTACAAGTATGGAGTCCAGTCCAGTATTAGATATTATCTTCGCCGTTGGGTAATCGTATGCTGTTAACATTGTAATTTTCTCCTTCGTTGATTTCTTCTTTATGAAGTCCCTTATTGTCACCTTTTTCATTGTTAATTCTAGAGCTTATTCTCTTAGCTAAATTTATAATTTTTTTCAACTTTTCAGCAATCTCAAAGGTTTCTTCATGTCGAGAAGCCTTATAATACAATTTGACTATTAACGGTAAAATCTCAAATGAAAATTTCATAAAATTTTTCTTATCTAAGTCAAGTAGTTTAGGTTTCTTTAATAAGAATAGTAATTTTTTCTCTACCTCCTTTGGGTTTAAGCTATTATATTGAATAATTATAAGAGAAATTTCAGGATCTTCCTCGCTGTTATTGATTTCACCATTAAGCGCTAGCTTAGTCTGCTCAATGTCTATGAATTTCCACCAATGTTGATTAGCAGACTTATAAGTGGTCTCGATTATGCCGAAATCCTTCTCCAACGCTCTCAATATCATTCTAGGGTCATAGTTAACTCCAAATTCCCCTAGTTTTTCAACTAATTGCTTATAGCTGAAGTCTCCAAGCTCCCTATTTTCATTCTCCTCAGTAATTTCTATTATAGCCTTTAAGACATATTTAGCCTTGTCGCCATATTTGAGCAAAGCCTCTAATGTTCTGTCCTTGACTGTGCCAATCATTTTATATATTATCTCGAAAGCATATAATAAGTTCCTTAGCCATAATAGCATAAGTATGACAGAAAAACAATTTGCTGTTAGTGTTACCAATTTGCGAAAGAGAATTGGAAATAAGGATATACTTAAGGGGTTATCATTTAATGTGGAGAACGGAGAGGTTTTTGGGATAGTGGGGCCCAATGGAGCCGGAAAAACAACTACACTAAGAATATTGTCAGGTATTATTAAAAATTTTGAAGGATATGTAAAAATCTTCGGCCTTACTCCGGTTGAGGCAAAACAAAAGGGATATATTTCGTATATGCCAGAAGACGCTTTCCCGTATGAGAAGCTAACTGGCTACGAAAATTTAGATTTCTATGCTGAGCTATACGCTAAAGGTGACAAGCAGTTAAAGGAAAAATACTTAAAACTAGGTGTTGAGATTTCCAATTTAGGTAAGAGGATTTACGATAAGACCGCTGAGTATAGTAGAGGTATGAAAAGAAGGCTTATTATAGCAAGAACCTTAATGGTAATGCCTAAACTTTCAGTTCTGGATGAACCAACTTTAGCCCTAGACGTGGAGTCTGCAGTAAGGATAAGGAATATAATTTTAGATATGGCAAGAAGATATAACATGACAATAATACTCTCTTCACACAATATGTTAGAGGTTGAATACTTATGTGATAGAATTACTCTGATTAACGACGGAAGAGTAGTTGCTAGTGGAAAGCCCGAAGAAATAGTCAAAAACACTAATTCCAAGAATTTGGAAGAAGCTTTCATAAAACTCGTATTCGGTGATCAGTGATGCTGAAGACAATGATAAAGAAAGAGATAATGGATTTAAGAAGGGATAGAAAGCTACTACTTGGGGCTATAATTCTTCCTCTTATATTATTACCGCTAATTGGTATCATACTTTACGCTTCTATAGCTGTATCTCCACCCGTTATCGAAATAGTAAACCATAACCAATCAAACTTACCCTACGTTCAAGCCGTTTCACACTACATTACTCAAAACGGAGGAACAGTAATTTACAATGATTCGAATGCAAGTATAATACCTGATGTTGTAATAATATTCCCTAATGACTTCAATATAAATGCTAGCAATATCTCAAAACAAGCCTCTGTGTATGTAAAGATTCTAATTTCCTCTAATCAAGAAGCTTCGAATTTAGTTAATAACGCATTAGGCTATTTGTCCTATAGTCTAGTTTACAGTAGGACTGAATTCTTGATAAATTCTTCTAATTTACAGCGTGTTGTTAATCCTAGTGATATTCTAAGACCTCTATTGGTTAAAAATTACGTAGTTACTATAACTGGTAAAAATGCTCCACAGTCCCAAGCAAACCTAAGTGAAATAGCTAGGATAATAACTCTAGTCCTTTTCCCTAGTGCTACTCCAGTAATATTTTACGTCACAGATGGGATAGTTGGCGAAAAGGAAAGAAGAACTTTAGAATCTTTACTGGCTTCACCGATATCAATAAACTCCTTCATATTCTCTAAGGTAATCATTGCTATAATCTTAGGAGTTCTCTCATCATTAGGTGACATTCTGGGAGTAGTATTATTTTCCTCCTTAATGTCGTTCACATTTGGTTTACCGCTATCCCTTAGTACATCATTTATTCTAATTGTTGTACTAGCCTACCTACTAGCTGTATTACTAACTGCAGCGTTAAGTGTAGTTTTACTTCTAGCTTTAGGAGGATCTATGCGTAACATGCAAGTGATAAACTTTCTCATTTTATCGTTTGGCCTAATTGCGTCCTTTTCTGCCCTATTTATAAATGTCGCGAATTTGCAGTTCCCACTTAATCTAATATTGCTAATACCTTATGAACAATTAAGTTTATCATTACTTTACTTTGTTTCCGGTTCTACTTTTATTTCATTATCACTTCTATCAGGCGTGTTGATAGTCTCTGTGATAATTTTGTTAGTATCCTCAAGGCTATTTAATTCGGAAAGATTACTGCTAAAGTAAACCTTTAAATATTGAGTCGTAATTAATATTTTATGGCAGAAGTTGTAAGAGCCTACATTCTCGTATCTACTACTGTTGGTAAGGAAATGGAAGTAGCGGATATGGCTAAAAAAGTATCTGGTGTTATAAGAGCAGATCCAGTTTATGGTGAATATGATGTGGTAGTAGAAGTAGAAGCTAAGTCATCTGATGATTTAAAGAAAGTAATATATGAGATAAGAAGGAATCCTAACATAATAAGGACCGTGACTTTAATAGTAATGTAATTTTTTCTCATCTATTAATTATCTTCGTGTATTTTCATTCTATTAGGAATATACGATAGGTCAGTCTTTTAATTTTTCCACACTAATTTCAGTTCGTCCCTGCCACATCACTTGATAATCATAAAATCCGGGGGTGACCCTCCTGCGATCATTTTACCCCGGTACTCGGGGATTGGTCTGAAATCACGCAGGCCAATAAAAATTAGTTAAGGATAGATTAAATTTTTTACATCTGAAAGCCTCACCCTTATAGCGGGGATGAAGAAAAAGTTTATAAGTAAGATAATATAGGCTGAATTCTTTTTCACGTTAACAGAGATCTTTTTATATTTGAGTATGGTAAAATTTTATTTATCAAGGATGATCTCTCACGCCGATGTGGGTTATGCCCAAAAGGGTGGGAGTAAAAATTATGGAGATGTGAGCCCAGTGCCGTTGGGCTCAAATGAGTCCCATGACCCATCTACTGTTAAGTTTGGTAGGTGGTTGAGGGCTAAGTCCCTACACTCGATCATGATTGAAGATAAAATGAGTGAAATGAAAGTGTAGGGACAAACGGGATCTCTGTCTACCTCTACTACCTCCCAAATTAGAGATGTAATTCCGAATCAATGGGAGAACTTATGATCCACTAAAGGAACCTTCACAGGATGGAGAGGAGATCAGCTTTGATTACTATCCACTACCTCTACTTGTTCCTCTTCCTCATCTTTCTCCTCTTCTAATATCTGCAACTTCTTTAATACCTCCACTAATAATGAATCTAACTGCGCAACTTTAGCCTCTAAAAAGGCTATACTCTCATCATACTTAGCGTTCTCCTTTTTCTCTTCATTCTCTTCATTCCTCTCAAAGTCTCCTTCAAGTCCTTTCTTTATAAACAATTTGACTAAATCAGTCATTTGAATTCCTAATTCATCAGCCTTCTGTTTAAGTTCGTCATACATCCACTCTGGTAACGATAAATGTATAGTAGGCATCTCTGTACACTCCTCTAAATATTAATATTGCAGTGGGAGTATATTAATCTTTATTTTCTATTATATATTCCTCTTTATGGAAGAATCCGGGAATACTGATCCAGAGAATACTTAAACCTTACTGATGACAAGTTTATATATGATAAAAGATGAGAGTTGTAACATTTAAGGTAGAAGAAGACCTATTAGAGTTATTGGATAGATACGCTATAAAATACGGTTTAAATAGATCAGAAGCAATAAGGAAAGCAATAGAAAAGATGGTAAGAGATGAGTTATCTAAGGAGAGAGTCCCAGTAGCGAGGGTTGAAAAGATAAAGCTCTAGTAGGATATAATATACACTAGTTTCTTGTTCTCTTCTATCTTTTCATCTATAAGATTGTTTTTCAGATCTATTCCTCTTACCTCATATTTTATATTAGATAAGAACTCTTCTGGAGGGTCTAAAGGCATGTAATGTCCTTTAATCCAATAGTGTATTGGGATTATAATTTTAGGTGAAACTTTATCAATTATCTCTAGTGCTTCCTTGTAATTTATAGTTATTACTCCACCTATGGGTATTAAAAGGACATTCGCTCCATATAATTCCTTATAAATACTTTCGTCTGGAAGGTGACCTATATCTCCAAGATGGACAATCTTCTCACCGTCATTCTTTTGTATCACATATATACTATTTTGTCCTCTTAATTTACCGTTATACTTATCATGGTAACTCTTTATTCCCTTTATGGTGTAATTAACGTAATTTAAAGAGCCATAGAAGTTCATTTTGAGATCCTTGTATTCGAAAATTTGGTATGCGTTATGATCGTAATGATCGTGTGTTATTAAGATTAGATCTACCTTTTTTATATCTGGCTTAGGTAAACCAATACTTCCCCCATCATGCGGGTCAATTAATATTTTATCATCAATTAAAACACAAGAATGCCCAAAATATTTTAGTACCATAAGATCGTTTAAGAATTCATCAATTTAAGTGCAATGTTTTTCGCATCTTCCACTGTTACCTTATTACCAGATTCAGCTAATTTCTTAATCTCAGCTAGGACTATCTTTAATTTATCTTCAGATAGGTATATTCCTTGTTCTTCTAATAATCTCCTTAAGCCATGTATCCCACTGTGCTTGCCTAATGCCAATCTTCTGAAATTACCTACTTCTTCTGGCGAAATTGGCTCATATGTGAAGGGGTTTTCTATTACTCCATGAACGTGTATCCCAGATTCGTGACCAAAGGCATTATCTCCAACAATTGCCTTGAAATAGGGCACTGGTATGCCAGTCATTTCAGCCACAAACCTACTTACCTCATACAATTTCCAAGTTTTTACATTTGTCTCATAATTTAGTAATTTCTTTATTCCCATTACTACTTCTTCTAGTGATGCATTCCCAGCTCTCTCACCTATACCATTTACAGTAACGTGAGCTTGTCTAGCACCAGCGTATACACCAGCTAATGAATTCGCTGTTGCTAAGCCGAAGTCGTTATGGCAGTGAACACTCACTATTATTCTCTCACCTACGAAGTTTACAATTTTCTTTATCATATCATAATACTTGAAAGGATGCATAGTCCCTACTGTGTCTGGTATATTTATCCTTTCTGCCCCTGCTTCTATTGCAGTTCTAATTGCTGTGAACAAGAAGTCCTCTTCAGTTCTTGTTGCGTCCTCTGGGCTAAATTCCACTATCATACCGTGATCTTTTGCGTATTTCACGCTTTCATAGATCTTATTTAGAACTTCCTCTTTTGTCATCTTTAATTTATATTTCATGTGCAATTCTGAAGTGGCTATGAATAAGTGTATACTTGAGATTCCAGTACTTATTGTCTTATCTATATCGTTTTTATTGGATCTAGATAATCCAATTACTTCTACTTGATCCCCTACCTCTTCGAAAATCTTTTTAGTAGCTATGAATTCTCCTTCTGAAGATGCAGGAAAACCTGCTTCAATTACATCAACACCTAGATCTGCTAAATTTCTAGCTATCATTATTTTTTGCTCTATTGTTAGATCTATACCGGGAGCTTGCTCACCATCTCTTAAAGTAGTATCAAATATCCTAATTTTTTTAGGCGTAGAGAATACTCATACCTCGTACGCACCATGATAACTTCGGTATAATGCTATTTAAAACTTACTATTCATCATAATTTAAAACTTGTTCAATTATCATTCTGGCTATTTCTAACTTTTTTCTTTTTATCATCGAAGCTGGTACGTCTCTCTTATAGTATGGTTTAGAGTATTTTCCAATAATTCCGGATTCAAAATCCATGGCATATAATCTTATTTTCCTAGCTCCCATGTACTTTGCTAAAACTACGGCCCTATCTCCGTCAGTGAACCCACCATACAGTCTTAAACGACCAAAAGGCATCACTTGTGAATTCGGAATTACCTTATCCATCTCCTTGACCTTAGGTAGTAAACTGATATTATCACCATGAGCCAACACTAGGTATATTGGGTTTTTATGGAAAGTTTGAAGACCATCCAAATCAGTTACCACAATATCAGGGATAACTCCTATATTTATGAGATAGTTTGTGGCACCATCCGCAGCTATTATAACGTCCTCTTCAATCTTATTTATTTTATCCAACTGAGGACTTGCTCCAACTACCGCAATTTCCCTTCCCTTAATTATGTCTCTCAATTCAGACTCATCGTACTCCTTCGTTACTAGATAGTTTAGTATTGATGCAGAAATATAGTCATCCCTTTCTTTAAATCCGAACCAACTCCTTACTATTTTATAAAAGTTCAACCATCCGAACGTACTATAAAGTAAATTATATCACCTTCCTCTTTAATTATGTCAATGTTGTATTTACCTTTTATTGTCTCGAAATATGGATTTTTTAAATTTATCTTAAATATTACATTATTATGAAGCAAGTACTCAATTGCCTCTAATGGATCATTCGAACATGTGTAGGAGTCTAGATCAATCGTGATATTCATCATATATTCCCTCAACCTCTTCTAGAATTTTCGTAATTTCGTCAACCAACATTTCCGCTTCCTTATTCCTTATTATTACAGTTGGAGTTTTCAAAGAGGACTCGTTTATCAAGGTTATTGGTATTAGTTTTAGTTCGAGATCCCTTAATTTCTTCTCTATATTACTTTCATCATTAAGCATTATTGTAGTATTCCAAAGGAGTTCATATCTAAATATATCCTTTAAAGCCAATAACACTCTAGCTAAATTTTCTATAGTATCTAAGCTTCTTACCACAGTGTAGTAAAGATCTCCATCCTCAAAGGCTATTTGTGCCTCTTTTAACGTTCTTCTAGCCCTGAGCAAATATTCAGCAGCTACTAGACTTTTATCCATTTTTCTCATCCTCTGAAGAATATAGTACTTTTCCATGATTATTTAGATACTCAATTATTGGTATTTCGTATTCCAATTCCTTAGGAGATAATATTAATCCGTAGATTTTAGGTAAATCTCCATGGCTTAAGATAAAATTCTTCGTACTCTCCTTATTCTTTACCTTATTGTAGAAGAACGAAAATATTTCACCCCTAGCATAGAGTGAGATTTTGGAGACTTTATCTAACACTAATAAATAAATTACCTCCTCAGTTTCATCAAATTTTTCAAAGGATTTTCCACCAACTATAATCTTTTTCACGTAATCCCCGTACCATTCTATAAAAAGAGAGGATAAGTCCTCAATTACACTTAGAAGTAACTTCATGTTTAATAGTTAGTTACTCAATATAAAAAATTATGAATGAGAATGCCGAAAGTTACTTGAAGGAGCGAATTAGTATCACTTTACCAATTCTAAACATATCTGTACCTTGTAATACTACTTGTATTATGACGAGTAAGTATAAACATCTTCTCTCAATAGAGAATTTCAAGGCACAATTAGAAATATTAGATAGTCTTATTAATTTAATTGAAGATAAAATATACACGCTAAGATATGAGATCGAGGATAAGTTCTCTCACTATAAGGCTAACATTAATATAGATAATTTAGTATATGCGATTTACAAGATGATTGAGGAGGGTGGAAATATGGTCCTAGGCGAAAAGATATATTTCGGAAATAAGGAAGTAGCTTACGGTGATTATACTGTTTTAATAGGCTTCCACAGTCTTGTTGAAAAGATTGTAAAGACTGATTCTAACATTAGATCATTATGTGATGAGATAAGATATTTAAGCGAGTCCACATGGGAACATTTTGACAAGAATATAAGGAGGTCTTTAAATGAAAGTTAGAGTTGGTATTGAAGGAATCACAATGGATTCGGCTCATTATACCTTATCGTCATATGCTGATAGCCAAATTCATGGTCATACGTACATTATTAATGTGGAAGTTGAGGGTGAAGTCAATGAGAAATCTGGATTTGTAGTAGACTTTAACTTACTTAAAAAGATGGTTAGAGAGGTAATACAAGAGTGGGATCATAAACTTATCATACCTAAGGTTGACTTAGATAAGTCGAGGTTTGAAGGTCCGTTCAGGGTGGATTACAAGGTAATAGATGCTCCATTTCCTACTGCTGAGTATATAGGTATTGAAATAGCAAAGGACATATATCTAAAACTGAATAAAAAGTACAGAATACTTTTAAAGATATATGAGGGAAAGGACTCTTATGCAATTATAGAGTATCCATAGTCAATAGATCTTTTGTCAATTAGGAGGAGAAAATTAGAAAGCGTAAGCCTATGTTGTCAATCCACCTACATTCTTTAGATTCCTTTCTTTTCTTGAAACAGAGAATGGAATTATCGTCAAATCTAAAACACCATTCTTTACCCTGCTCAAGTTGCTTAAATAGCTGATTTATATTTTTCACACTCTCTTCTTCTCCATTGCACAAATATCCGTAGATCTCATATCTTTTTATGATCAGGTCATTATCAAATACAAATACCCCACCAAATATTGCGGGATAGCATAACTTCTTGTCCCTATTCCCGCATGCAATATCTATCCTAAAAGATTTAGATAGTTTTAAGAGAAAGTCCTTTACATCTTCATCTGCATTCTTGAGCGTAATTATTGGGGGAATTACACTGAAGACAAACGTAATATTATCGATCTCTTTTCTTATCATGCTCGGTATGGAAATTATCATTAATTATCTTTTTGAATAATGGTTTGTCCTGGATATAATTTTTATCGAGTTGGTACGCAATTTCAGCCTTTGCTAGTTCATATCCTATATATACTGCATGCTCTTTGCTAATATCCTTAACTCTTCTAATTAATTCTCTACCGATACTAAGTCCATTTTTCCCTTTTATTGTTACCTTGTTTTTACCTATCCATTTTACTCCAAATCCGTCTTCGCTCACGAAAATTTTAGCGAATCCACTTTTGTCCATTTCTGGCTCTATATACTCATTAACAATTACGTCAGCGCCAAAATTCTCCCTAAATATTCTCTTATCCTTAAGTACGAGCAAATCTATGCCTATATCTTTAGGAAGCCTATTTTCCTTCAAAGCTATACTTATCATTTTCGTAGCTTGTGATAATTCCCAACTGCTCCACTTCGTTTTACCCTTTTCCATAATTAGCAAGTTAGAAACTCCCAACTCTCCAGCAATAGCAGAGAGAAGTGCGTTAACTCCCAAACTATCCGCATCAATGAGTTCAGTTACGTTAAGAATTCCCATTAAAATCGGTATATCTTGTAACTTTTCCCTCACGTACTTATACTCAATTATACTATTTACTAACCCTCTTAGAGGTGGTGACAACACTGGATCTGCTATTAACTTATCGAATCCCTTCTGTTTAGCTTTTCTAACTAGATCAACAGTTATCTCTCCTCTATTTTCAGTATTGAATGGGGCTACAACAAATGCTGCTTCTCTCCTAATTTCCTCAAGTTCCTCCAAGTTAGTTTCATTTAAGTTAAATACGAATGAAGCTCCAGCTCTTACACCCTCTTTTAATTCCCTAGGCGATTCAGCATCTATTCCAACAACATGTCCGTAATCCACCAATTGTTTAACCTTGTTTTTGACTTCATCCAAATCGTAGTGGCCTACCGGAAGACCTAATACTACTACATTAATGTTTCTCCTTAGTCTCTCTAATTTCTCGAATTCTTGCTTATTATCTATTTCCAAAAATATTCTGAAAGGAGGCGGATAATTTGTAATCTTCACCCCATTTATTTCGAAAGAAATCTTAGCCTCTTCTTCTATTTTTCTTAGCTTCTCCTCTATGTTGTCCATTTTACCTATAATCTTATCAGCGGGTTCTGTTGTAGAGAGTTGTACTCCATTTTTTAAGGCCTCAATTACCCTAGGTAGATCCCAAGCTTCCTCTGTTCCTTTGAACGTTTTCACTCCCGTAACTTCTTCAACAATTTTAGCGTCGCCATATACCATACCAGGTAAAAGTATGTAATCTACATCATATTTCGTCTGCTTCAAGTTCTCTGCTATAAACTTTGTACTCATTAGTGAGGCAACGGGATAGTTAAGTACTTTAATCTCGACCTTGGTATCTTTAATGTTCTTAGCAACTTCAGAAAGTATTGGTGCAGCTAGAGTTCCAGTTACTACTAATACTTTCACACATTTATTCTAGTTTTTACGGTATTTAATTTCACGTTTTTAGAATCGTTGAACAAAACTCTTAAAATTCGCTTACCAAATATAGTATAGCTATGAGTCTTCTACCAAGAACTGCAAGTGTAAAACCGGGAGAGAGGTTCGATGTTATAATTGTTGGACTAGGTCCTGCCGCTTATGGCGCTGCATTATATACTGCTAGATATATGCTAAAGACTCTAGTTATAGGAGAAACTCCAGGTGGGCAGTTAACTGAAGCGAGTATAGTTGATGATTATCTTGGCTTAATAGAAATTCAAGCGAGCGATATGATAAAGGTATTTAATAAACACATAGAGAAGTATGAGGTACCCGTCTTGTTGGATATTGTGGAGAAAATTGAAAATAGTGGGGACGGATTTGTAGTGAAAACCAAGAGAAAAGGTGAGTTTAAGGCTGATAGCGTTATCTTAGGGATAGGAGTAAAGAGAAGAAAGTTAGGTGTACTTGGAGAACAAGAGTTTGTAGGAAAGGGTATATCGTACTGCTCAGTCTGCGATGCCCCATTATTTAAGAACAGAGTCGTTGCAGTTGTTGGAGGAGGAGATTCCGCGTTAGAAGGAGCTGAGATATTATCTAGTTATTCTACTAAAGTCTATTTAATACATAGAAGAGATAGTTTTAAGGCACAACCAATTTATGTTGAAACAGTTAAGAAAAAACCAAATGTTGAATTTGTACTTAATTCAGTAGTGAAGGAAATTAAGGGAGATAAGGTTGTTAGACAATTAGTTGTGGAGAATTTGAAAACTGGTGAGATTAAGGAGTTGAATGTAAACGGTGTGTTTGTAGAAATAGGATTTGACCCTCCAACAGATTTCGCCAAGAGCAATGGGATAGAGACTGATACAAACGGGTATATTAAAGTGGATGAATGGATGAGGACTAGTGTACCAGGAATATTTGCAGCAGGAGACTGTACGTCAATGTGGTTGGGGTTTAGACAAGTTATTACTTCAGTAGCTCAAGGTGCTGTGGCTGCGACTTCAGCTTATAGATATGTGACAGAAAAGAAGGGTAAGAAATGATCGATTTATTAAATAAAATCGCTATCAGCGCAACAAAATATTTAAATGAAATAAAGGATGAAAAAGATCTAGATAAGGTAGTTGGATTTCACTCGGGAGACACTACACGAGTAATTGATAAGAAGTCTGAGGAGTATATTTTTCAGTTATTAAATGATACTGGACTAAAATTTAAGTTCGTTTCTGAGGAATCCGGTGTTATAATACCATCAAATGGTTATGATTATGTTGCGTTAATTGACCCATTGGATGGCAGTAACAATTTTGTACTTGGTGTACCGTGGTATTCTATATCAGTATCTATTTATGGCAAAAGTGCAAAAGGTTTGTTAGATTCGCTAGGGGGATTTGTTTCACATATTTCAATTGATAAGATATATTCGTACGATATTTCTACTGCATATGTAAATGGATCTCCCTTAAAGATTGAAATGATTGGTAATTCTCCCTCAAATGTGGTAATTACATATTTTGATGAGAGAGGCATAGATAAGACATTAAAGATTCTCTCAGTTCTAAAGGGATATAAGGTTAGAAGCTTTGGTAGCGCATCATTAGATATGATTCTAACTTGCATGGGTAAAGCGGGATTATATTTTGACATTAGAGGAAAGTTAAGAAACGTAGATATCGCTGCATCAGCCAACTTTTGTAAAAGATTGAACTCTATTCCATCCACATTAAATGGTAAAGAAATAAGTAGTGGAATAGATGATATATATAAAATAGATGAAATTATCATGTCTCGCGATCAGAGTTTGATAAAGAATGTTTACTCAATCTTTTCTTAACTGAGGGATGTATTTTATTAAGTGCATCTATTAAGTCTTCTTTAGTTAGCGTTCTATTGCTTTCTCCTCTCAAGATACTCTTTAACACTTTCATCTTAGCCTCTCTCGCTAATGCAGATAAGTCAGCCCCTGAATAACCTTCCGTCTGCTCTGCTAAAATTCCGCAATCTACTTTTTCGCATTCCTCTTTTCCAATATATTTCATTAGTATATCTAGCCTCTCTTCCCTATTTGGAAGTGGCATATGAATAATTTTATCAAATCTGCCTGGTCTCAATAGAGCTGGATCTATGGCTTTTAATCTATTTGTAGTCCCTATTACAACTACTTCCTTCAAACTTCTTATTCCATCCATCTCTGTTAACAGTTGATTAACAATTCTCGAAGAATCTGTATAACTCTTATAGTTTCTTTTAGATGCAATTGCATCTAGCTCGTCTAATAAAACTATTGCGGGCTTGTTTTCCCTCGCTCTGTTAAATACTTCCTTAATTGCTGCTATTGCACCCTCGTACCCTTTATACATAATCTCAGCTCCACTTAACGCAATTAACTTGACGTTAAGTGTTTTAGCCAATGCCTTAGCCATCATGGTCTTACCTACACCCGGGGGTCCGTAAAGCAATATTCCCCTAATTGGAGGAACTTTCAATTGTTCCAATAATTTATAGTGATATAATTGTAACTCTAACAATTCTTTTAATTCAGTCTTTATCTCGTTATAGCCTCCTATATCATTTAAAGTTAATTTCTCTCCTAGCTCATTTTCCTCTTCTCCTTTACGTACCCTTCTTTCAAAATCAAGTCTGAATTTCTCATAATCTTCTATCATTTGTAGCGTTATACTAGGCTTATATTTTTTGATCAACTCAATGAAATCTGCCATAGTTATTTTCCTATCTGCACCTTTTTCTATTGCTTCAGATGCAACTTTCCTCGCTGCCTCTTGACATAAATTAGCCAAGTCCGCTCCACTATACCTCTCAGTAATTTCAGCTAATTTATCAAAGTCTACATCTTCAGCCAACGGTTTCCCTTTACAATGTATTTGTAAAATTTGTTTCCTAGCCTCTTTGTTTGGTGGGCCAATGTAAATTAATTTATCAAATCTACCAGCTCTGAGTAATGCCTTATCTAACATTTGGGGAACATTCGTAGACCCTACTACTATTACACCGTCCTCACTATGTAATCCATCAATTTCCGATAACATTAGGGATAATAATCTAGGTGTTACAGAGTCACCAGTGTGAGACTCTCTTTTAACACCTATTGTGTCTATCTCATCAAAGAATAGAATACATGGGGAGTTTTTTCTAGCATTATTAAATAACTCTCTCAGTCTAGCTTCACTCTCTCCATACCACTTGCTCATAATATCACTTATGTTAACGTAGAGAAAGTTTAATTTAGATTCGTTAGCTAATGCTCTCATCATCATAGTTTTTCCGCAACCTGGAGGGCCAAACAATAACATCCCCTTAGGCGGTTTTAAGCCATATTTCATTGCGATATCCCTATTTTTTAAGGGCAATTCTATGTACTCTTTTATCTCTTTTTTTGCATCCTCATATCCCCCTATATCATTCCAAGTTATCTTTTTATCCTCTACCTCGATTTTTTTCTTCTGTGATTTATTCTGTAATTGCAAAGCTTTATCGGAATAGGCAAATTTGGCAGTGGATTTTCCAAAAATCTTCATGAGTATGATTATTAGTACTGCTAAGCTAATAAATATAATTGCTAAGTTAAGTACGGGCTCTATCAATTTAAATCAAGAGTAATATCTGCCTTTATGATTATAAGCTTATTTCAAAACTTTTTATCTAGAAAAGGACTTAATTAGTATCTACTTATAAATATCTTTTCTCAAATCTTCTAGAATTTTGATGTGGGCATTATATCCAGGAGCGCCGGTAACACCACCACCTGGATGAGTTCCAGATCCACAAAGGTAAAGTCCCTTTATTGGTGTGGTATAATCACTATAACCTATTAATGGCCGGAAGAAGTATAATTGATCTGGAGTCATATCTAGATGAAAAATATTCCCTCCACTAATTCCGAACCTCCTCTCAATGTCCAATGGTGTTAAAACTTCATACCTAATAGGTCTGAAATTTGGTGCGAATTCCCTAATTTTCTCAAACGTTATTTCGGCAATTCTATCTTTCATTTCATCATTTTTCTTACTGTCGTAAACCAAGTATTGCCCAAATATGGAGAAGGAGAACTTCCCTTGTGGAGCTACTGTAGGGTCTACGGAGGATTGAATGTTAATGGAAAGCCAAGGTTCCTTAGAGTATCCTAATGTTCTAGCGTCGTCATAAGCTTTCTCTATATATTTCATGTTTGGCATTATCAATTCAGAAGCCACATGTTCGGGTGATAGGCTCTTACCATTGCCAAAATCTGGTAATTCCTCCAAGTATCCAACGATCTTAAATGACACACCAACGTTTTTCAAAGCTTTTACTCTTCTAATGAAATCTTCCTCTAGATTTGCATTTCTTAAAAGTTTAAAGAACGTTGTTTTAGGATCAGCATTTGAAACGACAATTTTAGCGTTTATTATTTTTCCATTTTTAAGTTTGATACCTTCTACCTTTCCATTCTTTACTAATATCTCATCAACTTCCGCATTAGTGTAAATCTCAGCCCCAAGGTATTCAGCTGATCTTTTAAGAGCTTGAGTAACCCCTCCCATTCCTCCTTCTACGTAACCCCAAGCTCCTTTCACACCATTTACTTCACCTATAACATGATGAGCAAGTACATATGCCGTTCCCGGAGTCGAAGGTGAGGCAAAGGTTCCTACGACAGAGTCTTCTGCCAATGCTGATTTAACTTCATCTGTTTCAAAATACTCATCAAGTAATGATTTTGCATCTTGCATGAAGGTTCTTAAGAAACTTAGCGCTAATTCTTCATTCACGTTTCCCTTAAACATCTCAAGTAAGTTCTTAGCCTCATCTATATGTGGAGGAGGGTTTAACATCAAGAAATCTGCTATCTCAGCGAATACGTCCCAGAATTTAACCCATTTTTCATAATTCTTTGCATCTTTTTTTGAGAATTTTTCTATTTCTTTCTTAGTTTTTTCTAGACTTAACCAGACGTATAATTTTTTACCATTTTCAAATGGCAAAAATAATCCCGGATCTTTTAAATAAACCTTTAATCCAAACTCTCTTAGTTTTAATTCCTCTATTATCTTAGGTCTCAATAGGCTAAGCACATAAGCACCAGTGGAAACTTTAATACCTGGCCATAACTCCTCAGTAATCGACGCACCACCCACTATTTCCCTTCTCTCAAATACAGCAACTTTTAGTCCAGCCTTGGCTAGATATGCTGCTGTAACTAGTCCATTATGCCCTCCACCAATAATTGCTACATCTATCATTTAGCTCGCCTTATAGTTAGCCATACTAGAAATCCTATTCCAACTCCTAAAGCCCCAAATCCTATGGAGATATATGTAAATGTTTCAATCGTTTGAACAATTGGTGGTGTTATAGTTTGTGTGGCCGTAGCCAATACTGTTATGGGTAACATTGACATAAACTTAAAAATAAATACTTATAACCTTATTGCAAATATGGATCTGATATTACCAGACTATTATGGAGAGAATATTTACACATTATCTTGTTTTATAGCTGAATACCTTGGAGTTCAGAGGCAATGTTTGAATAAGATGAATTTAAACGTTAATAGTAAATTGGTTTTAGCATTATTTGATGGTCTAGGGTGGAACATATTTAATCGAACTGGGATAAATTTACAAGCAACAAAGATAACAAGTGTTTTCCCATCCACAACATCCACTGTATTGACAACATTATTCACCGCATCAACGCCTGGTGAGCATGGTGTTTTAGGTTATAATACCTTCTCAAAGAGGTTAGGAGGAATCGTAAATACTCTACGTTACACTTATCCTACGGTAAGTGATAGAGATTCCATAAGAGATTCCGTACCTTTTTCTTCATCGTTTCCTTATGTTAAAGGCTATTTGAAAGAAGTTCAAGGTAAGAAGGCTATATCTTTAGTGCCTAAGGGAATTGAAAATACCGAGTTTAGCAATGCTACGCATGGAGCTTCTGGTGAGTCGAAAACTTATGTTAACTTTTGGGATGCATTTTATCAACTCTCACAGATTTTACAACAAGACGCATATGACTTTATCTACTTTTACGTTCCAGATGTAGATACTTTGTCTCATAAATATGGACCGTATACAGATCCTACCATTAAATCTGCAAGAGATATTTTGATCAGCATCTTAGAGATTTCAGAAAAACATAAGAAATATAGTTTTATAATAACAGCAGATCATGGCCACGTTCCCGTTTCTGAAACTATACTCTTCAACAATGACCAAGACTTACTTAATATGCTTGATGTTCCTCCATATGGAGACTCTAGGGCAATATTTTTAAGAACTAGATATGACGTTTCAATTTATCTCAGCAGAAAGTATGGAAGTCTTAAAATATTCGGAAAAAGCGATCTTGAAAGGTTACTAGGAAAGATTAAGGACATTTCTGCCTTTCCGGACTATATTGCAGTTCCTACTGATTATCGAGCATTCATATTTAATTTTAAGGAAAAAGACGACTATGATAAACTTAAAGGGCATCATGGAGGACTATTGCAAGAGGAATTTGAGATACCTTTGGTGATCTTGAATGGTTGAATATCATATTCCATCATGGGATGAAATAGAAGACGCAGTTTTTTCAATAGGCGAGGCGTTAGTTAAGAATAATTATATTCCAGATGTTTTGGTCGCGGTATTAACGGGTGGCATTGTACCGGCTAAACTTCTTTCTGACTTACTAGATTTGAAAGTAATTAGGTATATAGATATAAAATTCTATCGTAGCGTTGGAAAAACTGAAAGTAGGCCAGTAATCAGATCCGTATATACTGATTCTTTAGAGGGGAAGAAAGTTCTAGTAATTGATGATGTTGCTGATACTGGCGAAACTCTGGAGGCGGTTAGTAATGTTATAACCATGTTTAATCCAGCTAAAGTAATGACTGCAACTTTATACTTAAAACCTTGGTCCAAGAGGGTTCCAGATTTCTATTACAAACAAATTGATAAGTGGATAATTTTCCCATGGGATAAATGGGATGTTGTTAGGGAAAATAATGATGTTCCCGTTAACAAAAAGGAGAGATTCTTCGACTTATATAATCAATTATTAAAAATCAGAAAATAGAAGGTTCTTTATATTCTCCCCAAATATCTCGTAAAACACTGCTGGTCTCCCCTACTGTTGCCCCTACTCTTAGGGCATCAATCATGTATGGGAACAAATTCTCATTCTCTTTTTCAGCAGCTTTTCGTAGATTATTGAGACTATCCCTAACTTTCATTCCATCTCTCTCTTGTTTATACTTCTTTAACCTTGAAATAACCCTCTCCCTAACCTCTGGATTTACTCTAAATATTTCAGTTGTTCCAATCCACTCTGGTTCATAATACATATTAACGCCAACTTTTCCGAGGTCACTCTCTTCTATTCTCTTCTGTATTCTATACGCGCTTTCAGCTATCTGTGCTTGCGGATACCCATTTTCTATGGCTTTTATCATACCACCCATTTTTTCTACTTGATCTATAATCTTCCACGCTCTCTCCTCTATTTCATCGGTCAGCCACTCTATGTAATATGAGCCTCCCAATGGATCCACTATATCGGCAGCTCCACTCTCATTCGCTATTATCTGCTGAACTCTTATTGCAATCTTAGCGGCTTTCTCAGTGGGTAACGCCAATGCTTCGTCATATGAATTAACGTGCAAACTTTGGGTTCCACCCAATACAGCGGCTAATGCTTGCAATGTAGTCCTTATTATGTTTATTTCCGGCTGTTGTGCAGTTAATTCAGCTCCTCCTGTTTGCGTATGGAACCTTAACATCATTGACTCAAGTTTCTTAGCGTTAAACATTTCTTTCATTATTTTCGCCCACATTCTTCGGGCAGCTCTAAATTTAGCAACTTCCTCGAATATATCTGAGTAAGCTGCGAAGAAGAAGGATAAATGTGGTGCAAATTCGTCCACACTAATCCCCCTCTCCATTGTTTTTCTGACATACTCCATACCATCCGCCAATGTAAACGCCACTTCCAATACCGCATCCGCCCCAGCTTCTCTTATGTGATATCCACTTATGCTTATTGGATGCCATTTTGGTAAGTATTTAGCGGAGTATTCGATAATGTCGATGGCGTATCTCATTGAGGGCGAAGGTGGGTATATGAAGTTCTTTCTAGCTATATACTCTTTTAAAATATCATTTTGAACTGTTCCATCTAAAACGTTCTTGTTAATATTTCTACTTTCGGTAGTAGCAATCAGCATTGAGAGTAATTCCATGGCGGTGGCGTTTATAGTCATTGAAGTAGAAACCTTGTCGAGGGGTATTCCGGACATTACCATATCCATTTCCTTCCAATGGAACATGGAGACTCCAACAACTCCAACCTCTGTGTAAGCTAATTCATGATCCGGGTCTAATCCCAATTGGGTAGGTAAATCAAAGGCCATACTTAAACCAGTTTGTCCTGCTTCCAATAATTTCCTAAACCTCGAATTCGTTTCCTCTGCAGATCCAAAGCCCGCATATTGTCTAATTGTCCAAATCCTTCCTCTATACATGTTAGGATAAATTCCTCTTGTGAATGGATACTCACCTGGTAATCCCAACTTTTCCATGTAATTGCCTTTGACATCCAATGGAGTATAAACTGGTTTAATATGTATTCCGGAAAACGTTTTGAATTCCTTTTTCCTCTCTCCCCTCTTCTTCACCCAACTTAAATAGACCGTTTCTTCCCATTCCTTAATTCTATCTTCAATATCCATATTATGTTTAAATCCTATAAACAGTATATAACTTTTTCTTTAGGACAAAACTTTTAAGATTAAACAATATGAATACGTTATGCTGGTTGAAAATCTAGACCATATTGGAATAGTAGTTGAGGATATAGACCAAGCAATTAAATTCTATCAAAATACTTTTGGAATGAAATTGATACATCAAGAACTCATTCCAGAGAGAGGGATAAAAGTGGCGTTTTTAGTTGGGGAAGAAGAAAACGAAACTTCAATAGAGTTATTGGAACCAATCGATCATAACGACATGAATAACACTGTGGCTAAGTTTCTGAAAAATAGGGGTCAAGGTTTACATCATTTGGCTGTAAAAGTTAGTGATATTAATAAGGCATTAGAGGAATTGACAGCTAAAGGACTTCAATTAGTAGATTCCGCCCCGAGAAAGGGGGCAAGAGGGCACCTAGTAGCTTTTGTACATCCAAAGAGCGTTATGGGAGTACTACTTGAATTGGTACAACCAAAGGAATTATAAATATCGAGATACACTTGTTGAGGAACATAAGAAACTTTAAAACTATATTTTCATAATATATAACGATAATCTATGCCCAAGAGGGAAGAAAAGGATATTTTTGACTTAATGGATGAATGGATAAGGGAGATGGAAGAAGAGTTCGAGAAAATTGAGAGGGAATTTATGAGAGGTTTCAGAGGCAAAGGAGAGGAAGTTAAGCAATTTGGGCCATACGTTTACGGATTTAGAATAACCGTAGGACCAGACGGCGTGCCGAAAATAGAGGAATTCGGTAACGTTAGGAAAATCAGAGGTAAGCCAATGATATCTGAAGAACGTGAGCCATTAGCTGACGTTATTGAGAAAGGTGATGAAATTAAGGTAGTAGCTGAAGTGCCTGGCGTTAACAAGGAGGATATTAAAGTTAAGGTGACAAATGGTGGAAAGAAATTAGTGATTACAGCCAAATCAGAGGAGAGGCAATACTATAAGGAGATTGATTTACCAGCAGAAGTAGACGAGAAGTCGGCTAAGGCTAATTTTAAGAATGGAGTTTTAGAGATAACTTTAAAGAAGAAAAGCACTTCGTCAGATTCTGGTGTTGAAATAAAAGTTGAGTAATTATTTTTCCCTAACTTAATCAGAATTAGTTAAAATAAGTGGTTTTACTGTTGCCTTTTCTGATTTTATGAAACTTAATCCTAATTCGTCCTCAAGTACTAATGTAAATTTAATTTTACCTTCCATTGCTAATCTTATTTTATTTTCACATTCCTTATCACAGAAGTCTCCTACTTTATCTAATATTATCTCTAGAACTCCCTCAATTGTAGAGATATAACCTTGAGACATACCAGCTGGTTCTATTTCTATTCCTAATTCCGGTATTGTTATTTTAGCAAAAGCAGATCTATATATGATTGTTCTCAGATCGTTCTCGTTTTCTATCCTCATCTCAATTACCTTGGGTTCTCTACCTTCATACGGTTTAATATCTCTAAATCTATATCCACAATTTTCACAGTACCAATTTGATAAAATTAGCTTTCCAGCATGCGGAGTATCATATAGATAGTCTATTGCCTTAAAGGTCTTTGATTTACAAACTGGGCATAAAAGTGTCTCTTCAAATATTACCTTAGGTCCCTCAGACATTAACAATCCCCTATTAAAATTTATTTAGTTGTTCACAAATTTAATACTTGTTAAAGTGATGTGATGTAATGAAATTACCCCGAGAAAATGAAATAGGAAAAGTAGAATATAAGCTTATTCTTTCTGGTGTGACGCCAGAGCGTCTTCAAGAATTAGCTTCTCAAATGAAGTACAGATTAGAGGAAGGTGATGGGGAAGCATTTTACGTTATAGGTGTAAGTAATGAGGGGGAAATAATAGGGTTATCCAAGAGTGAATTAGAGGAAAGTATATCTACTCTAGATATGATTGCTAAGCTAGTAAACGCTAAAATTGTGTATAGAAGAGACGTTGAAGTAAGAAAGGATAAATACGTGGCTGAACTTCTAGTTAGGAGATATAAGGAGAATTTACCAGTAGAGGTCAACGTTGCAGTAATGGGTCATGTAAATGCAGGGAAAAGTACTGTAACTGGTGCGTTGGTTCTAGGAAGATTGGATGATGGAAATGGAGGTTTAAGAACAGCAATTGCAAGGCATCTCCATGAAGTTCTATCTGGTAGAACATCTTCCATTACATTGAGATTGATCGGATTTGATGATAGCGGTAAGATAGTGAATTGGCAATTAAAGGATCCACTTGACGAGGCGGAAACAACGATTAAGAGTACTAAGATAGTTAGACTTATTGATCTTGGAGGGCATGAGAGATACCTTAGAACCACTCTAAAAGGATTATTAGGTTATGAGGTAAATTACGTTATGCTAGTAGTTGGAGCTGATGATGGTTTAAGTATAATGGGCAAAGAACATTTAGCCTTAGCTTCAATATTAAAATTTCCTATATTTGTAGTTATTACTAAGGTAGATAAATATCCAGAAGATAGGATAAAAGGCATAGTTAATGATATTAAAAACGTTTTAAAAATTCCCGGAATTAATAGATTGGCTCTAGAAGTTGAGGATGAGGATGATGTTGTAAATTCAATTTTAGCTATAAAGACTAAGCGTGTAGTTCCTATTTTTAGAATATCGAATGTAAGTGGAAAAGGTTTAGATTTGCTTATAAAATTCCTAAACCTATTACCTCCGGAGGCTAAGAACTTAGATGAGAAAGAGACACCACTAGTTTATATCGATGAAGCATATAACGTAACTGGAGTGGGTACTGTTGTACTTGGTTCCGTTGTGAGAGGTAAACTTAGGAGTAATGAGTCTGTGTTAATTGGGCCTAATAAGTTAGGAGAGTTTAAGGAGGTTAAGATAAAGAGTATACAAGTAAATAAGGTATTTGTGGATTCCGTTTTGGCTGGGAATATAGCCACATTTGCTATTCAAGGTATTGAAAAGGAGAGTCTTAGAAAAGGAATGGTAATGGTGAAGGGAATACCTAAGGTAGTTAGAAGATTTAAGGCGAGAGTGTTTATACTTCACCATCCAACTACCATTAGAGAAGGTTATGTTGCTACCCTTCACTCTTATACAATAAGGCAAGCGATAAAGTTTGAGAGAATTCAGAGTGGGTTTCTAAGAACTGGCGATACGAGTGAAATAGTATTGCATTTTCTGTATAGGCCAGAATACTTAGAGAGGGGACAAATTTTCGTATTCAGAGAAGGTAGAACTAGAGGTGTAGGTATTGTATTGGAACCTATTGGTTAATTTTCCCTACACTACACTCTATAATCTGCTTTGATATTTCCTCTGCTTGTGAACCTATATGCTTCTTTAAACTATTTGCTAATGGTCCGCCCACTTCATAATCACTACTCCATTTGATTTTATTTCCAAGAATTGTAAGTAATGTGTTTATGTTTGCTATTATACCAGGTCCCTCAATGGTAATTAACGTATCTATGTTATCTCCATTAATTTCGTGCTTTTTTACTGTCCCATTAATTTCAATAGTTAAAAATGAGAATTTAACATAAGCCTTAAAGCTATTCCCATTTATTTCTTTTACCCCGGGAATACAAGTTAATAGATTCTTATAATCTGAAAAAAACTGTTTGGCCTTATTTGAGTCCTTTATAACAATTTCTCCTTCAGTTTTTGTCATTTTATCACCCTTTCCTTTATACAATTGAACAAGTCATTGATGATCTTCTCTAATGCACTACCCATTAATCTTGCGCCTACAGACGCTAAAACTCCTGCTACTTTCACATCTGCTGAATAGTTTATCTTACCATCTAGAGCCTCGGCTATTGCATCTATATCCACGTTACTATTCATTCCAGTACCTTTAGCAATAATTTTTCTCTTATTTTCATCTATCTTCTCAAATCTCACATTCGCCTTATATTCTCCTTTTATGAACCCGATCCCGGTTACTCCCACTACCTTGTACTCTTCACCCTCCTTGGTAAAACTCTTTATCCCTGGAAAACACTGTGCCACTTGATCTGGATTATCCAGTAGTTTGAGTATTTGATCCTTAGTAGCGTTTAAGCTGATTGAACCCTCATATTTCATAAGTAACTTTTGGAATAGCAGTATATATGAATATAGGAGTCATTATTTTGGCAGCAGGGGAGGGAAAGAGGTTCGGAGGAGATAAGTTATTTGCAAAAATAGATAATATCCCTATAATTATGCGAACTATTGGAATTTATGAAGATTTAGAGAAAGTCATTATTGTAGGTAAATATGTTAATGAATTACTTCCCTTACTCATGGATCAAATAGTAATATATAATCCGTTCTGGAAGGAAGGGATAAGTACGTCAATAAAGCTTGGATTGAGATTCTTCAAGGATTACGACGCTGTATTGGTAGCATTAGGGGATATGCCATTTGTGACTAAAGATGATGTTGACAAGATAATTAACGCATTTAAGCCAAGTTGTAAAGCTGTAATTCCAACTCATAAAGGAGAAAAGGGAAACCCGGTATTAATTTCCAAAAGTTTATTCGGTGAGATTGAAAAATTAAGAGGAGATTTAGGGGCAAAAGTTATACTAAATAAAATGGGAATGGAAGAATTGTGTTTTGTAGAATGTAGTGAAGGTGTTTTAATAGATATAGACAAAAAAGAAGACTTAATGCGCCTTAGGAATTTCCATCCTTAATTTTTGAGATGCCAATTTCACTGCTTCCACAATATTTTGATATCCAGTACATCTACACAAATTACCAGAGATTCCCTCCCTAATCTCTTCCTCTGTTGGATTTGGATTTTCCTTAAGTAGCCAATAGGCTTCCATTATCATGCCAGGAGTGCAATATCCACATTGTAAGCCATGTTTCTCCCAAAACGCTTCTTGGATTGGGTGTAGTTTACCATCTTTTGCTAACCCCTCAATTGTTAAAATCTCTGACCCATCTGCCTCTACAGCTAATATTGTACATGATTTAACGCTCTTTCCATCCATAATTACAGTACATGCTCCACAATTGCTTGTATCACAACCAACATGAACACCAGTAAATCCTAGTTCTCTAAGTACGTGAACTAATAGTCTTCTAGGCTCTGTTTCAACTTCATAATTTTGTCCATTTACCTTTAGGTGAACTTTTACTTTTTGATCCTTCTCAAAAACTTTCATGCTTATCACCTATTAAGTGCGGCTAAAATTGCTCTCTTAGTCATAACTTTTACCATGTTCTTTTTATATTCTGCTGATCCCCTTATATCGGAAGTCGGATTAGCGTAATCCATGGCTTTTGTTGCAGCTTCCTCTATTAATTTTTCCGATATCTTTCCAGATAATAATATTTTCTCGGCCTCACTAGCTCTTACTGCAGTTTTGTTTACAGCAGTTAATCCTATCCTCGCATCTTGAATTACGTCACCATTTACCTTTAGTGCAACAGCAACTCCTACAATTGCAAAATCCCCTGCTCTTCTCTCTAGTTTCTGATAAGAGAACTTATAATCCTTAAGTAGGGGAACTTCTATTTCTGTAACTAATTCACCTGGATTCAAATCTGGTGTAAACATATCCTTGGCAAATGAAGAAAAGCTTTCTACTCTTTCTCCTTTTGTGCTCTTAATCCTTACCTTTGCATCCATGGCAATCAACGCGGCTGGATAATCTGCAGAAGGATCTAAATGTGATATGCTACCGCCTATAGTTCCCATGTTTCTAACTTGCGGATCAGCTATCTTTGACGCAGTTTCACTTAATAACGGAATATTAGCCTTCATAATATCGTAATGAGTAACTACAGGTCCTATTTTCACTACGTTTCCTTCCGTCTTAATGTATTTTAGTTCTGGTAATCTTCTTATTTCTACTAAATACGATGGTCTAAATATCCTTAACTTTAGCATTGGTATTAAACTATGGCCTCCGGCTAGTGGTTTGGCATCATCATGTGACTCTAGGAACTCTAAAGCCTCTTTCACATTATCTGGAATTACGTAACTAAACTTTGGTGGATACACATCCTTAATATTTGGTAGACCTTTATATACTTAGCTCTTATACTTTTAACATCTAAACAAAAACTTATATTAAATCTTATAGATTTGTATTATTTAACATATTTTTCTGATCTCTTCTTGAATTCTGCCATACACATCGGACTACAGAAATAGTACATATTCCCTTTATAATTGAATGAGTAAGGTTTACCTCTTATCTCATCCCCACATAAATTGCATTTCATCTTTGTCACTTAAATTTCCATAAGTATTCCCTAAATTTAACAACTTCGCCAATTACAATAACCACTGGAGACGTCACATTATTATTCTTGATAATGCCAACTAAGTCTTTTAACTCCCCAGTAAAAACCCTCTGGTTTTCCGTTGTTCCGTTTTCAATAACGGCAACAGGTTCTCTTTCATTTCTTAATTTTATTATAATATTGACTATATTCTCTATTTTCCTAAGACCCATGAGAATTACCAGTGTGCCTTTTCTTGGGATATAATCTTCGTCAATTACTTTATCTTCTGCTTTCGTTCCAGATATTACAGTAAATCCACTGGCTGAGTAGATCCTACTAGTAACTGGAATCCCCGCATAGGCAGGTACGGCAGTTGCACTGGTTATCCCAGGTATTACCTCACACTCTATACCTTTGGATATAACGAATAGGCATTCCTCTTCTCCCCTACCCAAAACGTATGGATCTCCTCCTTTTAATCGAACAACAATTTTACTTTCCATCGCCTTTTTTACTAATAACTCATTTATCTCATCTTGTATTACATAATCCCCTATATTTTTCCCGACGTATATTTTTTCAGCCTCGACTTTACAAAAATTTAGAAGCTCTTTAGGGATTAGCCTATCGTAAACCACAACATCAGCCTTTTGCAAGATCTTTAAGCCTTTAACAGTTATTAATTCGGGGTCACCCGGGCCTGCCCCTACTAAATAAACCTTCCCACTCATTAAATTCCCCCTATCTTTTTCATAATGTAGACTGCAAATACTACGCCCTCAGGAAACTTTATACCATAAACTAGTACTATTACTGAATTTAACAGTAACTGCGATGGGACGTGGAATATGCCAGATGCTAAGTATAGTAATAACAAGTATATCGTATCTCCCGCAAATCCTAGACTAAATAAGAGAAGCTTTTCCGTAAATTTTAGTGATGGTACTATATAACCTATCATAAAACCCCCTAGAAATTCGCTGAGGAAAGACAGTACGAATAGCCACTGTATCTCCAATACCATTGGGTATATCTGAGGCATTAACCAAGGTATTATTAATAGTGAACCTATGGCCATGAATAAGGGCGCTCTTTTCCTTATCAATATTGAAACAATAGGTATTTTTTCTCCTTCAGTTTCAATAAATTTGTCTCTTGGTGTGTTAGAAATTAATACGTACCACCCCAGTAGTGCACCGGAGAGTATTGGCCCTTGATACGAGAGTAACCTATCCACTGGATCTACAAAAACGTAAAGTATAATTGAAACTATAAGTAAAGAAAAACCTATATACTTGGCAATTTGAACTAAGTCCATTATGGTAAAAATATTGTATATACTATTTTATCTTTTTCATCCTTTTTGTCCACTAGTTTAACTCCTTTCTCACTCATAAGGCCTATCCACATATTTACTTGCTCTTCTTGTGATCCCTTTTGTGCAATAACTTTTATCTCTCTATTTCCTCCCACTTCTAGCCAGAACTTCAATAACCTTACACTTGCAGAATTTGCACCACATCCACTTTCAGCTTTTGTTAAATCTAATTCCTCCATCTCAATATATCATCTTGGAGCTAACGTTTAATATTTTTTTGTTCTCTAGAAAGTAAATCTTATCCCACTTTTCCTTCCTCATTTTATTTACTATTGATTTTATTAGTATAATCGCATTGCAGAAAGCTCCATTACAATTAGTAAATTGAATGTCAGTATAATCAACGCTATTAATTAATTCAATCTCCCTCTCATTACCGATTCTAAATAGTATTATCTGTCTGTTTTCCGTCATGAAAATTGGAGAATGACAAAATTGCTCAAATCTTTCACTATTTGTGGTATAACCAAAAATTTCAGCGAACTTAAGCATTGCGTAATATGCAATACCATAACCTTCCTTATATCCTATGAAAAATGGGTTATTTGTCAAATTAAGTGACCTATCAGATTCCTTAATATCGTCTCCCTTTTCCCAGGCAAGTGAGTATATCGCGCTTAAACTCATTAAGAACGATAATGTGCCCGGTAGGGGTTGACTTGATTTGTAGGGAATAAGAATAAGATAATCAGCAAATTTTGCCAATTGCGATTCCTCATTTGCTGTTATTACGTAGAGTTTTGTTTTTCCTTTGAATTTCCTAGCAAGTAGTATATTTGATTTTGGTCTTCCGGAAACTGATACTATGACTAAAGGGCGATCTAGATTTTCATAAAACAATCCCTCGAATGGATCTAACGCCTTAAACCTACCATTGGTTTTACTCTCTATCGTGAGAGCTACTGCATAAGAGTCTCCGGCTCCTACAATGTAGGCATTATCTAACTTTAAGTCTACATTTACTTTGTAATCTTGTGTTATCTCACGTTCAATTAAATCTGCGTACATTAAATAACTTTAATTAACATTCTGCCTAATAGTGTTTTAAGAAAAATGAAGGTTTTAATAAAAAGCGATTTAGTATTAGGTGCACCTAAGCCTCTCAGAGATGTATATATAGGAATTGATGAAGGGCAAATAAAGGTTATATCGAAAGAACAGCCAGAAGACTATGATTATGCAGAATACGTGATCGGTGGGAAAAACAGGGTGGTGGCACCAGGGTTTGTAACTACGCATTCCTTTCTTTACCTATATCCATTTAGGTATAGGATATTTTCGGGTAAGGCAAACGCCTTTCAACTAATGTCAACACTTACACCTAATGACATTTACTACTTCTCTTTAATGGGTGCGTATCACTTATTGAAAACTGGAGTTACCACAGTAGTCACTTCAGGTCCTAATTTAGATATAACAGCTAGAGCGATTTCGGAAGTTGGACTAAGACCAGTACTAGCTGTGGGTGTGGATTGTCCAGATTCTAAAGAGGCTTGGGAGAGAGAGTTCACAACGTTATATAATAGATGGTCTAATAAGAACGAGAATAGGGTAATTTTACGTCTTTGTAGCAATGAGTATTCTAAAGAGGTGTTTGAACTCTCACAACAATATAACTTCCCCGTTCTCTTAGAGAGATTCGTAAGCTTGGAAAATATTAATGGTAAACCAGTTAACGTAATAGGCTTAGGTGGAGGGGCTAGGAAGGATCTAGATATTATAAATCAGAAGGGATTTCACTTAGCGTCAACTCCATCCTATGAGGTTTCACAATTTCCATTAAGCCAATATAAACCATCAATATCCTTAGATCTATCTCCTACTTTTGATATTAGACATGAAATCTCTACAACTATTACCAAGTTAATCTTAACGCCAGAAGAAGCGCTTAACGCCATGACAGTTTGGGGGCAATTACAACTAAAATATAATGATAGGGGTGCTTTAGAGAACGGAAAAGTGGCCGATTTAGTTGTGTTTGAAGTTAAGGAGCCCCCAACTTTCCCCTTGGATTATGAAAGCCCCTACGAGTCCATAGTCTTTAATCTTTCTACCCCAGAGACAGTACTAGTGGGTGGAGAGGCAGTATTAGATGGTGGTGTTCCTTTAAATATTGGAATAAAACATATTGAGAAAGCCATAGAGAGGCTTGAAGGCATTGATAAAAAGGTTGCAAAACCAGCAAGATATATGGAAAAGGATTGAAATAGTAGGAGATATAGTAATTATTGGAATCCCTTTTAACAAAAGATCAGAAGATCTTATAGAGATAGCAAATGAGATACTTTTAACTTTTCCCTATATTAAATCAGTGTGGGGAAGATACAGGGACATCTCTGGCACATATAGGTTATCAACGTATGTATATTTAGCCGGAGAGAAAAGAAGTGAAACTATTTATAAAGAGCATAAATGCAAATATTTTCTTGATTTTACTAAGGTATTCTTTTCTGAGAAGCTATCCTATGAACATCTGAGAGTAGCAAGACAAGTTAAGAGAGGTGAGATTATCATAAACATGTTCTCTGGTTTTGGCCCATTTTCAATCCTCTCCGCAGTTCTTGGCAAACCAAAAGTAATTTACTCAATAGATGCAAATCCCTATGCGTATTATTATATGATAGTAAACGTAGAATTAAATAGGGCTTACGAAGTGCTTCCAATGTATGGAGATGCTTTCAAAAGATTATACGATCTAGAAGACGCAGATAGAATAATTGCACCTCTGCCAGAACTAGCGGATAAGGCATATGAGGTAGCGTTGCAAAAGGTAAAAAAAGGTGGTACAATTCACCTTTATACTGAGGTGGAGACGAATAGGGGTGAGGACCCCGTAGGAATTGCTATGAATAAGTATAAGGGATCTTATTTTGGTAGGATAGTGAGGAGTGTTAATCCACATAAGTATCATGTGGTAGTTGATATTAAGGTTACTTAGTGGGAATAATTTACTAACGAGTCCCTAAATCTGTTAACCAGTGCTATTTGGGTTATCCGGCTAATGGGTGGAGGAAAATGGACAATCCAATTCTACGTGACTTTGATGAATTCCAAGGACTGAGAGTTCGATATAAATTCATGAAAATTCAATTAAGCCCAACCCTATTCAATTTTCTCCTAACATTCAAAACCAATCGTAATTCCTCTAGGATAGTAAGGAGGAGGCAGTAATTTGACTATATTAAAATTATGACTCATAAAATAAATGCTGAAGCATTCGTGTTAACATTTATTAAATAATTCTACAAATAGTTGATGAGATAAAAGTGTCTAAAGAGAATATATTTGATGCTTTAAAATCTGGAAAAATAGATTATGTGAGAGTAGAATTTGTAGATATATTAGGGAATACCAAAGGTAGGTCTCTAAGGAGAGCGGAATTTGAAAACGTGATAAATAACAACAAAGGAGTTGACTATCCAGAATCATTAGCATTGATGGACTACAAGGATAGGCCGATAAAGTCGAAGTATGAGGATATTATTGCTATCCCCGATCTTAACACCTTCGTTGCAATACCGTATTTAGAAAGAACTGCTAGAGTACTCTCATTTCTAGTCCAACCAGAGGGTTTATCATATCCATATTGTAGTAGATCTATACTCAATAAGGCAATAGAGAAGTTAAAGGAAGCAGGGTATACCCTACAAGTTTCGTTTGAACCAACATTTTATCTCTTAAATTCTTCCCTAAATCCAGCAGATTATTCCAAAGCTTTCTCGTTGGAGGGACTATTAGAACAACAAAACTTTCTAAAATTACTTATAAAATATTTGGAAGAGATCGACATCCAAGTTGAAACTATTAATAAACACTATGGTCCAGGTCAATACGAGGTTAAGCTTTCTCAAAAATCTGTTTTAGAAGCTGCAGACTCCTTGATTTCCAGTAGGGAAGTGATAAGGGATACTGCAAAAATGAATAATGTAATTGCTACTTTTATGCCGAAACCATTTAAAGACTACCCTAGTAGTAGTATGGACATTACATTAAGCTTGCAAACAACGGATGGAAAAGACATTATGTACGATCCCAATGACGCCAAGGGAATTGGTCTTAGCAAGATTGCATACAATTTCATTTCTGGAATATTGGAGCATCTCCCTTCAATACTATCTATCGCTGCACCGACTGTCAATTCATATAAGAGATTTAAGGAAGTAGTGACTCCAAATATGCCGGGGATAGGCACTGAAAGACATTACATAGTCAGAATTCCAAGTTATTATAAGGATACTCGTCAAGTAGAATTCAGATTAGCAGATCCATTAGCGAACCCGTATATTCTATTAGCCAGCATAATATATGCAGGCTTAGATGGTATTGAAAGAAATCTTATGGTTAATATAAATGAATATTACGGTAACTTACCACAAACCCTAAAGGAATCGTTAAGTAGATTAGAGAATGATATATACATGAAGTATAATTTGGGCCAAGATTTAATCACTACTTATATTAATATCAAAAATATAGAGATAGAAGAATACGAATCAGAAATAACTGAATGGGAAAAAGAGTACTATTTAAAGGCAGGATGGTAAATGCTAGCTGCGATTCTAAGAAGTTTCGGTGAGGAATTAAGTCTCGAAGATGTAAGAGAGCCTTCCAATGGAATTATTCTAAAAGTTCTAGCTACTGGGCTTTGTCATGGGGACTTGCATGTAATGAATGGCGATTGGAAATACGAAATCAAGATTGAATTACCGAAAATATTAGGACATGAAATTGTCGGAGAAGTTGTTAAAGGCAATCACAATTTTAAGGAAGGGGATAAGGTACTAGTTTATAATAGTGTTGGTTGTGGAAAATGTAAGTATTGTGTCTCCAGAAAGTATCAATACTGCGAAAAAGTGAAAATTGTTGGGCTTAATATTGATGGTGGTTTCGCGGAATATGTGAGTGTTCCTACTGATAATATTCTCTTAAGAGTAGATGGTAATCCCGTTGAGTTAGCACCACTAGCAGATGCCGGAATAACAGCTTATAGCTCAACCAAGGGCATAGGTGAGGTGGATAATGTATTAATTATTGGAACTGGGGCTGTCGCACTATTGGCATTACAAATTTTAAAACTAAAAGGAGCTAGAATTACCGTTATTGGGCATAATAAAAATAAGCTTGGTAAGGCTAAGGAAATAGGAGCTGATGAGGTAATTGATATACAAGATGGCAGTACGATAGCTAGTGAGATTAAGGAGTCTAAGTTTGATTACATTATAGATTACGTGGGCAGTGATTACACACTTTCTGATTCCATGTGGTTGCTAAATAGGGAAGGAGAGCTAAGAATTGTCGGAGAATTTGGTGGTACTCTAACTGTTCCGGAGCAGTTACTAGTATTAAAGGGGTTAAAAGTAAGGGGTATATTATACGGCAGCTTTGATGATTTGATAAGTGTTTATAAGCTATATAATGAGGGAAAAATTAGACCTATAGTAAATACGTACAGATTAAGGGATATCAACAAGTCGATTAAGGGTTTAAGAGAGGGCAAAGTGATAGGCCGTGCAGTCATAGTGCCTCCTTAAGATTTTTGATTTGAAAGTTGCTCTAAAAACTTCTTTAGTACTTCTACATTTTCTTCATGAACCGATTTTCTTCTTATATCTACTATTATCCCCAGTTTTCTAGCGTTATTTATATTTAAGCCGGCTTTTTCAAGTTCTCCTATACTAAATCCTCTACCTATTCTTTTATCCTTTCTTTTATGTGGGTATTCGAAATGATAATTTGGTCTTTTTATTAAAGCTTTAGGGAACTCCATAAGAGTCCCCAAAATTAAATAACGTAGTTCCTTTAAAAGATTTTAGCTTTAAACCTAAATGGTCTCTTACCGCTAACGTCGATTTTAATATCTAGAAACTTCTTTATAATCTCCATATTCGTATAGGCGTGAGATGTCAATTCCGCACCAATGTATTCCCCACCGTAAAGTGATGCAAATATCATGAGCATATCGCTCATGTGTATATCCACAGAGGCCTTAGTGTTAAGATTATTAATAAGTATCCTCGCAGCCTCTTCTCCAACTATTTCAGCTCTTTTACCTCTCTCTCCCAGCGAATCAGCTCCAATAATACTCTTCTCCCCTATGGCAGCCAATGCAATACCACTGCCTTTACTTACTTCACCTTGTCTTACGTCAGTTTCTATTTCAATTGGAACTCCAAGTTTAGATAGGATTTCCCTAGCTGAATTCATCTGTCTCTCTGCGATATGGGCTGGTAAAGATGAAACATGTGAAATTCCCTTTATTATTGTTAATTTACCTAGCTCTAGTAAACTAAAGGCGGATGGGTTTCCATTGACATTTTCAATTATCACTTCTCCTCCACCTTCTGGATAGTGGCCTCTTTTTATCAGGTTCAGCTTTGCTTCAATTCCTATTTTTCTTAAAATTTCCAAATATACAAGTCTAATATAGTCAATGGTAGGAGATTTCGGTACATCAGTACCACCTTTAATTCTAATTCTCACGTTCTTGTTAATTATGGCCGGTAGGACAGTTTGTATTATTAGGGTTACGCTTCCAGCTGTACCAACGTCCATATCTATATTGGTATTTCCCTTGATTTCATGAGGCACAAATATCAGTTCTTTGGATCCTACTTCATCCCCCTTTGTTTCAGCATTTGATATCATCTTCATAGCTTTTACTGCCCATAGATGTTGTCTTTGTAATCCGGGATTAGGTCTATTAGCTCTTATATTAAATATTCTAAATGGTTTACCAGTTATGATAGATAGCGTTAAAGACGTTCTCAGAATTTGTCCTCCTCCTTCACCAAAGGATCCATCTATTTCAATCATTAGGTGAATTATCTTGAAGATCAAATTAAAGTCTCTTGCAAAGGTTGTTGGAGAAGAGGAATTAGCAGTAATACTTTTAGCTGAAAATGAATATTTTATAGAATGTCTAAATTTTTATGAAGATGTAGAAGGAGGAAGACAAGCTAGATTGGTTGTTATAGTAGATAAATATGGAATAATAAGACAAGATCAAGTTAATTTTATAAAAGGTAAAAAGACATTTGTTGACGCTATAGGAATAGAGGATGATTTCAGAAAAATACAAAGTGTGTTGAAGCTGGATAGAATAGCTAGAATGTTTAAAGTTCCATTATATTTTGATGTCGAAATAATTGAGAAACCAGATGTTTCTAAGAGGGGAATAAAGGGATTTTATAACTATTTGTCAGTTCATAAGGAAATAGATATGAGTAAGTTGAAGGGTTTAGTAAGTTTAAGTATCGAAGAACTTGTCTAACCCTATCGCCTCGATGAATTTGCTAAACCTTACTCCAATTCTCCTTATTTTTCTCTCATCCTCTTCCAATATTTTTTGCAGTAACCTTACTGCCTCTCTATACGCTGTTTCCTTACTTATTCCATGAGTGAAAGTTCTTCCTCTACTTACAATATCTAAATCTTCAGTTACTGCAACTACGTGAATAGCTTTAGGAATCTTCTTATCTAACTTATAATATGCCTCTTCTATTGCTCTAAATAAATACGGCTTTATTTCCTCTAAATCCCTGCTATTTCTCTTCATTGTTACGATCCTCCCAATACTCTTCCGTACTCTAGCTCTTATAGGTTCGTTATACTCATCTCTGGCTAAAGAGAACAGATATTTGGCTTTAGCCTCACCAATTATTCCTTTTAGTTCGTCAAATTCAATTCTTAATGTGTCAACTAGTTTGTTGACACCTAACTTTTTTAGTTTCTCCGCAGTAATATCGCCAATTCCGGGTATATCAGCTATATCTAGCTCTACTATTAACCTTTTAACTTCTTCATCATCAATAACCTTTATCCCATTTGGCTTTGCCATATCAGCCGCAATTTTTGCGAATACTTTATTCTTAGAAATTCCCACAGTAACTGTAATTTTCTCTTTTTCAAGTATTTTGTTCTTAATCTCCAACCCTAGGTTATATGCATCTTGATAGTTCTTAACCTTGTCTGAGATATCGAGATAAGCTTCATCTATACTTGCAATCTCGATTTTCTCAGAGTATTCCCTTAGCAGTTTCATTATTCTATTGGAAACTTGCTGATATACTTCCTTTCTCATGGGTAAGTAAACTGCACTAGGTAAAATTTTCTTTGCTTCAACTATTGATATTCCAGCCTTTATTCCAAATTTTCTAGCTTCATAGTTTGCAGTAGCAACAGCTCCACTATCCTCAAATCTTCCCGAAAATACACAAACAACAACGGGCTTTCCTTTCAATGATGGGTTTAAAACTTCCTCAACTTGAGCGTAAAAGTAGTCAAAATCAACGAAAAGAATAATCATTTACATATAACATTTGGTTTCTTCTTCCTTAAATACTCTCTTACCTCTTCTAATGTTGGTGAAGAAATTCCTCCTATCTTCGTAACCTTAAGACCAGATGCAACGCTGGCAACCTGTAGACTCTTTATAATATCCTTTTCCTCAGAATATGTTACATTAAATGCTGCATCAAAAGTATCTCCAGCTCCGGTAGTATCAACTACCTTTTCTACTTGTACTGGTTCAACTGAACACTCTTCAGTCTCAGTAATTATCTTTGCCCCTTTCTTGCCCATCTTAATGACGATAAATCTGGCCTTTATGTTCTTACCTTCTATCATTTCATACTCTTTTTCATTAATATATAAGATGTCTACGTCAATCGACTCTATATTTTTAGCTTGTGGGCCAGGATCATAGCTTACTAATTTTGCATAAGGATCTCTCACAACAACGTTTGGTGATACTGAGGCGAAGTGAATAACGTCAAACAGTCCAAAACGCCTTTTTACATCTTCTCTTGTTAGCAATATTGATGCGCCAAGTCTTCTTACCATAGATAGTGTTCCATCACTTCTCAAGAAGATTAGTGTTGCACTAGGTTTCTCGTTTAATTCCTCTACGTATTCTAATCCTACCCCTAATTCTACTACTTTTTCCATTAGACTTCTAACTACTTCGCTTTTCCCAACCTTTGCTAATAGTTTAGCAGAGTGACCCAGTTTAGTCACTGCCACTGCATAGTTTGTTGCAGCTCCTCCGGGCATGATTTCAAGAACATCCGTCATATGACTGGAATCTATAGGTGGAATAGAATCCAATTTTACTATAATATCAATGTTAAATCTCCCCACTGCTAGGTGTATCAACTAAAATCACCTATGTCAGACAGCCGCCACTCAATCACTTTGTCAGTCCCAAAGGTCTTCATCACATGTTATCTTTACATAATGTTATATTAATAAAGCTTTCATAATTCACGTGATTCGGCTTCCAACCCCTTTCACCTTAAAAGGCTAAGCTTTTAACTATTGCAACGGAAACCCTTTGACCGTAATATTTTATATGCAAGCTTTCTCGCTATACAAGGCCTCATAGATTTAGAGTTAATCTCAAAAACTTTATTATATATTATTATTGTGAGATGTCAGAGATACGCGAGTTAAAGAAACCCATACGTGAAAAAGCAAGTATTCATAGTCATATTAAAGGTTTAGGTTTAGATGATAATGGTAAAGCTAAGTTTATTGCAGATGGGCTAGTTGGCCAAGCTGAGGCCCGAGAGGCTGCAGGAGTAGTTGTACAATTGATAAATCAAGGAAAAATGTCGGGAAAAGGGACTATTTGTTGGTCCTCCGGGTACTGGAAAAACTGTATTAGCAGTAGCGATTGCCAGAGAGTTGGGTGAAGATACTCCATTTACTGCAATTAACGCTTCTGAAATATATTCTACAGAACTTAAGAAGACTTAGATACTAACCCAATTGATAAGAAAATCAATAGGTGTCAGAATTAGGGAAAAGAGACTGGTGTATGAAGGCGTTGTAAAGGATAGGAAGATTAAGGTTGCTAGAAGTAGATTAAATCCCTATTCCCAAGCTCCAGTTGAGGCTCAAATAACTTTAACCACTAAAGACGATGAAAGGACGTTGTCAGTAGGTGAGGAAATAGCACAACAACTCGTATCCTTAGGCGTTAAGAAAGGCGACGTTATCATGATTGATGCTCAAACTGGACAAGTTATAGTTGAGGGTAAGGCTAAGGGTTTTGAAGGTGCTAAAACTTATGATATAGAGACTACGAAAGTACTAGAGATACCTACTGGTCCGGTGAGAAAAGAAAAGGAAATAACAACTACACTCACCTTAAACGATTTAGACCTGAATTTAGCTGCTAGAAATCTAGCCGTTACAGCTATCTTCTCGTTCTTTACGGAAAGAGAAATAAATGAGGACGTTAGAAAAGAGGTAGATAGACTAGTTAAGGATTGGATTAACCAAGGTAGGGCGGAATTGGTAGTTGGAGTGCTATTCATTGATGATGCTCATACGCTTGATTTAGAAGCATTTTCTTTCCTAACTAGAGCCTTAGAGTCCGAATTAGCACCAATACTGATCTTAGCAACCAACAGGGGGCTAACTAAAATTAGAGGAACTGATATAGAATCTCCTCACGGGATTCCTCTTGACCTATTGGATAGACTGCTGATAATACCAACTAGACCTTACAATGCTGATGAAATTAAAGAAATAATCAAGATTAGAGCTGATGAATTAGAAATTGAATTAGATCCTCAAGCTTTAGAGGAATTAACTAAAATAGGTGTTGAAAATAGTTTGAGATACTCTGTTCAACTGTTAGAACCATCTCTTATAATTGCTCAAAGAAATAATAGGAGTATTATAAAGGTTGAAGATGTAGTGATAGCTTCAAAGCTATTCTCAGATGTTAAGAGAAGTGTAAAGTTTGTAAAGGAGTATGAGAATCTATTATTGAAATGATGTCTGGTGACGGCTCTGAGTCAGTGATGTCGCCAAAAAGTCTGATCAATATTTTTTAAATATCCAAAAACTTAGATTCTAGTGTGAAAGTAGGTTTAGTATATTATGGCGGACAATATAATCACCTAATACTTAAGAACGTAAAGTATTTGGGAGCGGACATTGAGGTAATTCCCCCACATAAGCCAGTGGAGGAACTTAAGAAATTCGATTGCGTTATATTTAGTGGTGGCCCCTACTCAGTGTCAGAGGAAATTCAAAAAATGGGAAATTCTCCCCTTTATATAAAAGAACTGAAAGTCCCAATGTTAGGCATATGCCTAGGTCATCAGCTAATTGCCTATGTATTGGGTGGGGTTGTAAGAAGAGCCCTAAATCCAGAATACGGACTCACTAGGATAAATATATTTGACGAAGATACTATTCTGAAAGGTTTCTCACAGCAACTTAACGTTTGGGAAAGTCACAATGATGAGGTAGTTGAACCGCCTAGCGGATTCAGAGTGTTAGCTAGTAGCGCAAATGCAAGAGCCCAAGCAATGGCGAACTCAAGTAATTCAATATTTAGTGTGCAGTTTCATCCTGAAGTTAAACATACAGAAAGAGGAATAGAGATATTTAAGAACTTCTTAGGAGTATGTAGAAAATAGATTCACTTCAATTCCTCCTCAGTCTTTTTGCCACTCTCAATGATCTTTCTCTTTACCTTTTCTGGCAATGTATAATCTTCCCTTCTTTCCTCTAATCTTCCCTTCAAGACTATTCCTTTACCATTAACTATATCTATTTCCCATACATGCTTATCGTGATCGGTTTGTCTCATTTTCTCAATTAATATGTACCTATGTAGTTCTCCATTCCTTATCATCCTTCTGAATCTGATTATCCCATCTGCCACATGCTCTACTCCAAATCCAAATGCTTGTGATGTGGTTATTGCGTATTGTGAAGTAGCATATATTGTGAAATTCCATTTATTTAGGACTCTCTTAAGATAGTAGCTTATTTTTCTTGCCATTGCGGGTTTATCCAAAAATAATGCACTTACTGAATCAATTACCAATCTAGCTTTACCATAACCTAATTTTTGTTTAGCCTCAATTACCTTATTCACTAATTCCTCAGGGGTTAAGTTCACTAAAGACCATTGGTCCTCTTTTTCCTTCATTAGTGCATCTATTATTATCAACTTCTTCTCTATATATTCCTCAAAATCCCAATTAAACTGCTTAGCTTGTCTTATTATTGAATCCCTACTTTCCTCAGTTGTAACGTATATACAAGGATCTCCGTCCCTTAATCCCTTAGCAATGAAGTGAAGTGAAAATATCGTCTTTCCAGTTCCAGGCTCTCCAGTCAACGCTATGAAAAATCCTTGAGGAATCCCACCTTGTATTAGTTTATCAAAATCCAATATTCCAGTAGATAATCTACTTACCATAATCTTAAATATCGATTTTGAGAATTTTAAAATGATCTGTGACGCTCAGCGGATCTTCTGATATGGAAGTGATGAATAATGTATTGGGTTAGAAGGAAAACCATAGGAGGTTCTGGATTACCATATACCGAAAACGAGATTTTAGAATGGAGGAAAGAAGGAGTGAAAAGAGTATTAGTTTTACCAGAGGATTGGGAAATCGAAGAGAGTTGGGGAGATAAGGATTATTATCTGTCTATTCTCAAGAAAAATGGACTTCAGCCCTTACATATTCCAATTCCAGATGGGGGAGTTCCATCGGATTCTCAATTTCTTACAATTATGAAATGGCTATTAAGTGAAAAAGAAGGTAATCTAGTTCATTGTGTAGGTGGAATAGGAAGGACTGGTACAATTTTAGCTAGTTATCTAATTTTAACTGAAGAATTGGAAGTAGAATCTGCTATTGACGAAGTTAGATTGGTAAGACCTGGTGCAGTACAAACATATGAGCAAGAGATGTTCTTATTACGCGTGGAAGGGATGAGAAAGAGTTGGTTGAAAAACATCTACTCGAATTCTTAGAGAAATTACAATTCCTTATCTCAAAAAACGTTAAAATAAGTCATTACGGAATTGAGAACGTTAAGAAAATCTGTGGGGTTGATATTGCATATAAGGGTAATCTAGGATTCTCAGTAGGTGTAAGTATGGATATTAATAGTGGAGATTATAATTACAAATCTTATGTTGGTGAAGTGAATTTCCCATATATTCCAGGTTTCCTTTTCATGAGGGAAGCTCCATTAATGATAAAAGCAATAGAGGGTTTGGATTGTCACCTTCTTTTGGTTGATGGTCATGGGATAGCTCATCCTAGGAAAAGCGGAATTGCTACAGTTATAGGCGTTCTCCTAGACTTCCCAACAATTGGGGTAGCGAAATCTAGGCTTACGGGTGATTTGGTTAATGAAAGTGAAATTACCTATGTATATCTAAATGGAGAGAAAGTAGGGGTTAAATTCGGTAGATATTTTTATAGTCCAGGAAATAAAGTCGACTTACAAGATTGCATTGAACTAGGTAAGAGGGGTTATCCTAAAGTTCTAAAAATAGCTGATATGCTCACTAAGAAGATAAAAAAGGAATAAAACTGTGCGTGCAGTAAATTTAATTATGAAAATTGAAGTACCATCTATTCCCGAGCATAAAGAGGTAATATTAGATCCTACTAATACAGCATTAATAATTGTAGACATGCAAAACGACTTTGTGAGGAAAAACGGTAAATTATCAGTTTCTACTGCAGAGGCTACTATACCATTTATAAAGAGATTAGTCGATAAGGCAAGAAGTTCCAATGCGTTGGTAATATATACACAAGATTGGCACATGAAAGATGACCCAGAATTTAAAATATGGGGAGAGCACGCATTGGCTGGAACTTGGGGTGCAGAAATAATTGACGAATTAACTCCAGAAAAGAGCGATTTCATAGTTAAGAAGTATAGATATGATGCCTTCTTTGAATCCTCATTAGACTATATTCTTAGAGTTAAGAATATCAAAAATACCATAATTACTGGGACTGTTGCAAATATTTGCGTATTACACACTGCTGGTAGTGCTGCTTTAAGATGGTATAATATAATTATGCCAAAGGATTCAATATCTGCAATAACGGAGTTTGATTATTATGCTACTTTAAGGCAAGTAGACTTTTTATACAAGGGTATAATAACTACTGCAGATGGCATTAAATTTGAGAGGTAGGTAAAAAGTTGGAATATTATGCAATAGTACATAACGATTTTGATGGAACAGCATCTGCAGCCGTTTACGCTAGGGCAATTAAATCATTACCTAAAAATGTATTTTTTACAGAGCCAAACAAATTGCATTCACTTCTAGCTTCATTAGAGTTAAGAGGAGTATATAACGTTATGATAGCAGATTTGGGAATAAATGCCAGTACTTTTAATGAAATTATAAGGAATTTGAAAAAACTCATTGACCAAGGTGCTAACGTGGAGTGGTTTGATCATCACGTTTGGAAGGATGAATGGAAAGAGGAATTGAAAAAAATCGGCGTTTCAGTATATCACGATACTTCGACATGTGGTGCAGGAGTTATATATAAATATAAGAATCCTAATGATGAGTTTTCTAGGAGATTGTCTTCAGCAGACTGTTCAGTTGATATATGGCTTCATGATGATCCAATGGGAGAAAAATTAAGAAGAATAGTTGAGAATAACAAGGATTACTCATGGAAAAATGAGCTAATAAAAATGTTTTATAACGGAATATTGTGGGATGATACATTTGATAAGATGTTAGAGGAAGTAGTTTCCAGAGAGTTAGAGGGTTATAAAAAAGTAATGAAGAGTTATAAGTTAATACAAATTAACGGTCATAAAGTTGTTGTAGCAGTAAGGTGGAAAGGTCCTCCAGATATAAGCTATGCTTCACAGTTTTTGATGACTAGAACTGATGCTTCAGTTTTTGTATCAGCAAATGGAAAAAGTATTTCTTTTAGAAGTAAGGAGATTGATGTTAGACAGTTTGCTGTTAAGTTAGGAGGAGGAGGGCATCCCTTAGCAGCTGGTGCACAACTAAAAGTTCCCATAATATATAGGTTTTTAAATAGGATTGGAATTAAGGGTCCCATGCTAAATTGGGTTACTAAAATCGTTCAGAATACCATAGCAGACGTTGGTTTCATAACATATCAAGAGAGTAAAAAGAGTAGCGCTTCTTCGCCGTATTAAAGAGTGTGGATAGTTATAATTCTCTTATTAGCAGGTAACGCTACATTGTATACTCTAACGCTTTTCACTACTGAGAGTGTTCTTTTTGCGTAATGTGCGTGGCCATGGATTGCTATATTTGGTAAACAATCTTTTCCCTTAGTTGATAACTCCTCTAAAACTCTATATCCCAAGTGTGGATATACACTTTTTCTTTCACCGAATACTGTTTCAAAGGTACTGGCGTAATGAGTTAAAAGAATTTTGATATCTGCCTTAGAGTTGCAACTCATTTCAGTGATTTTTTCTAACCTTTTCATATAAAGGTCTTCAGTTATCCCGTTGCTTGTTTGCCATAATGTTGGCTTTTCCAGAACTCCTTCACTACCAATTATTATAAGTTTTCTATTCTCTATCTTGATTTCTACTTTTTCATCCTCTAGCCAAATTATATCGCTATAATTTTCTCTATAAAATTTTCTATTTTCTATAAAATCTTCATTACCAAAAATTGAAACTATTTGCTTTACTCTATTTTTTAGAGCGTTATATACGGGAGTAAAATGTAGATACTCACCTCTCTCAACTAGATCTCCAGCTAATAATGCTAAATCAGCCTTGATATTCCCGAGTTCTCGTAAGGCTAAGAAGAATTCGGTTAAATACCTAGGTGAGTGTATGTCAGAGGTTGATATGATAAGCATATATATATACCTTATCTTCAGAACTTATAAAGTATGGAAGTAGAGGGAATAGCTGACTTACCGCTTCATACTGGTCATGTTCCCCCGTGGTTAGTTCCCATTATGAAAAGGTTAGCTAAGGCCATAGTTGAAATAATGATTCTTGAATTAGGTCCTCAAAAGGTTGTAGAGAGGTTTTCGAATCCCTTGTGGTTTCAAGGTTTCAATAACATTATTGGAATGGACTGGGATTCCTCTGGCTCTACAACCGTAACATTAGGTATTTTGAAGGACATTACAAACCCTAAAGTTCATGGTTTTGCTGTGCTGGGAGGTAAAGGCAAAAATGCTCTAAAGGTTCCAGATGAGGTAGATATGTTAATTTTTGATGTAGATAAGAATAAAATTAAAAATATAAGTAAAATAGTAGCAAAAGTTGATTCAACCTTGGTTCAAGATGGACATCAACTCTATCATCACACCATGCTTGTAACCGAGGACGGAAAATGGAGCATAATCCAGCAAGGCATGAATTTAGAAATAAAGTTCGCTAGGAGATATCATTGGAAAGAGACTGATAATTTTGTGGTAGAACCTCATTCTGCAATATCTGGTATTAAGACTAATGTTGTAGTTAACGTAATAGATAGAGATAAGGATAGGACAAGGAAGTTAATATTAGATTTGCTGAGGGAGAATCCCAATAAGATAGTCTCCTTATATACTCAAGCGATGGCTATGCTTAAAGGTCAATCAACTTTAGACATGTGGATAAAAGGAGGATCAATAGCGTTCGTATCCAAAGAGGCTAGATTAATTTACATGAAGCCCGTGGATGTTAATAGAATCAAACAAGTACTAAGAGAAATGTATGAATCTAACCCACTTACATTTGAGGAAGCACTAATTAATGGTTTAGGTCCCTCCACAGCTAGGGCGTTGTACTTAATAGCAGATCTAATATATAACGAGCCGCCATCTTACAAAGACCCGATGAATTATCCTTATGACCCATTTAAGTACGCATTTGCTATTGGAGGTAAAGATGGTATTCCATATCCAGTTAATAGGAAAGCTGCTTGGGAGGTGATATATACCTTAGAAGATTTTATAACTAGAGCTAAGCTTGAAGAAGGCGATAAACGATTAGCCTTAAGGAAGTTAAAAGAACTTTCTAAAGGTATTGAGAAATAACCAACGAAAGGAAATATAAATCCAGAACGAGAATAGTCGTTAAGTCAAGTGATCTGAGCTACAAGTAGAGAAGTACTTAAATATAATTGCCTACAATAATGTTTTTAGAATGTTCAAATTAAGGCTAAATAATAAGGAAGAAGAGGTATTTGAGAGAATTAGCTTTACTGCAGAACTAATAGGTGAAGCAGTTAAGATTTTGCAAAACGAAGTAAATCACGTAAGAAAGGGTGAAAATGATCAAATTCCGGCAGATTTAATTAAAATTAAATCTATTCACGAAAGGGCTGGAATGCTACGTGAGGAAATACTTTCAACTCTTTATGGAGAAGCATTTTTACCAGACTTTAAGGAATCAATGGTAATGTTGACTCAGGCTCTTTTTAATACTTTGAGTTCTGTAAAAGATGCGGCTAGAGCTTTGGGGTCTAGGAAAGTTGATCTGAAATGCGTGACAATTCTATCAGACATGTTAATTACGTATCTAGCATTGGTCAATGAGGCATCACTTAAGATTCACGAACTAACGAGGCACCTGGGATCAGATGTTGAAGTTTCATTAAAACTAAGTAGGGAAATACAAGCAATGGAAAGAGAAGGGGATGATATCAAGGACACTCTTTTGCAGAGGCTTTATGAGATAGAGAAGGAAATTGATATTATAAGTATACTACAAATGAAAGATGTGATTATATTTATAGACGATATATTGGACTCGTTAGAAGATGCGACACTAAGTGTGGAAGTATTTTATGCTACACTAAAGTCCTAATATACTCTTTATTACTCCAAAGATTGCCAATGAGAGTATTATAGCGAAAATTGGGGATGTAGCCCAACTCCTAAATATTTGTATTACTTGTTTTCTAACATCTGATGTAAAGCTTCTAAAACTAAGCCCTACTATGCCACCAATTATTGTTTGGGTTATCGATAGCGGTATTCCTAGAATTGTGAAAATTTCATTTATAACATTACTTCCTATTAATGCTGATGATGCACCTAAATATCCTAATTTAGTTATACGAAATCCCACCCTTATTGCTATTCTTTGACTAGTCAAAACTCCTAATGCAGCAGATATACCGTAAAGAGGTATCACAAGGTATGCTGGAGCAGAGAGTAATGCAGAAGATACTATTATGCCTATCGCATTAGCCCCAACTATAAATGAGGTAAAGGCTGACGAGAATAGTATAAGGTTTTTATATATTGTAATCTGTTTAATAATACGAGTCTCTGCACTTACAACCTTATTCAACGTTAAATATAATAGAAGGGAAAATCCAATTGCGACTATTGGCGAGATAACCCACGAGCTTACTATTACCCAGAATTTTACCCAGTCTAACTCTATAAATCCATGCGACATTAAGGTTAATATCGCAATTGACGGATAAAACGTTTGACTTAAAGAGGAAGGGATACCTGATTTGTTTAAATAATAAAAGGTGATTATTGATGAGGATAATGAGGTAAAAATACCTATAGCCACGTATAAACTATTTCCATACACTACCCCATAAACACTGTGTAACATAGTCAAACTACCTAATACTACACCAACTAAAATAGAGACCATATTTAATATGTAAGCATATCTTCTTTTTATGGCATTAGTTGCGAACAATATACCTAATGATGTTGCATTATTATTAGCTCCTATCACGTAACTGGATATTAGCCCTACAATAAATAATAGGTATTCAATAATGTTCTGCATTGAGATTATTATTGTGATTGCCATTTCTTTTCAGATACCCTAAATAGTAGATTATAGCATCTCTTATAAAATCGCTTCTGTTAGTATATCCTAAATTCCTTGCAACATTATCAACTTCTTTTATAAATTCGTTCTCCAATTTAAAAGATATCGTCACAGTCCCAGTAATTTCTAACTCAAATGTTTGATCATCCACCTTTTTCAAAGTCGTCATGTGAATCATAAATAGTATATGATATAAGTACATAAACATTTTGTCTTGTTTTCCAACACTATACTTATATAACTCTATCTACTACAATGAAAAATTTTCAACGTATTTCTTTACGGAAAATAGGGTGATAGTGCTTAAAAACCTTCTGCGAGAATTAAAATAAGTTTATGAGTTTAGAATTAGAGTGGATGTCAATAGACGACCTAAAATTACCTAGTAACGTTATTGATATAATAAAAAATAGGGGTATAAAAAAACTTAACCCACCTCAAACTGAAGCGGTAAAAAAAGGTCTATTAGATGGAAATAGACTACTATTGACTTCGCCTACTGGTTCTGGGAAGACATTAATAGCAGAGATGGGAATAATTTCATTTCTTCTAAAAAACGGAGGAAAAGCAATATATGTGACCCCACTTAGGGCTCTTACGAATGAAAAGTATTTAACTTTTAAGGATTGGGAATCGATAGGTTTTAAAGTGGCTATGACTTCAGGTGATTATGATACAGATGATGCTTGGTTGAAGAATTATGATATTATAATCACCACTTATGAAAAGTTAGATTCCCTATGGCGTCATAGACCAGATTGGCTTAATGAGGCTAATTATTTCGTACTGGATGAACTACATTACCTTAACGATCCTGAAAGAGGGCCAGTAGTTGAGAGCGTCACAATAAGGGCTAAAAGGAGAAATCTATTAGCATTGAGTGCTACAATAAGTAACTATAAGCAAATAGCTAAATGGTTAGGAGCAGAATCAGTGGCAACGAATTGGAGACCAGTTCCCCTCATGGAGGGTGTTATGTATCCAGAGAGGAAAAAGAAGGAATATACTATACTTTTCAGAGATAATACTGCCAGGAAGGTTCATGGAGATGACGCCATAATAGCTTATACTCTAGATAGTCTAAGCAAAAATGGACAAGTTTTAGTTTTTAGGAATTCCAGGAAAATGGCAGAAAGCACAGCATTAAAGATTGCAAATTACATGAATTTTGTAAGTTTAGATGAGAAAGCCATATCTGAGATTTTAAAACAATTGGATGATATCGAGGAAGGTGGAAGTGATGAAAAAGAGTTACTAAAATCTCTTATAAGTAAGGGAGTCGCATATCATCACGCTGGACTATCAAAGGCGTTAAGGGATATAATAGAGGAGAGTTTCCGGAAAAGAAAAATAAAGGTGATCGTAGCAACTCCAACCTTGGCAGCTGGCATAAATTTACCTGCTAGAACAGTAATAATAGGAGATATTTATCGATTCAATAGGAAGATAGTTGGATATTACGATGAAATTCCAGTTATGGAATATAAGCAAATGAGCGGAAGAGCTGGTAGACCTGGTTTTGATCAGATTGGCGAGTCAATAATTGTGGTAAGGGATAAGGAAGACGTAGATCGAGTATTTAAGAAATATATACTATCTGATGTTGAACCCATTGAATCTAAACTGGGTAGTGAAAGGGCATTTTACACGTTCTTACTTGGCATACTTTCTGCTGAAGGTAGTCTGAGTGAAAAACAGCTGGAAGCCTTTGCATATGAATCTCTGCTTGCAAAGTCAGTAGTTGACGTTTATTTTGATAGGGCCATAAGGTGGCTATCAGAGCATTCTTTTATCAGAGAGGAAAATAATACGTTTACTTTAACTAATTTTGGAAAGAGGGTTGCTGATCTATATATAAATCCATTTACTGCTGACATCATAAGAAAGGGGCTTGAGGGATATAAGGCTTCGTGTGAAATAGCTTACCTCCATTTACTAGCGTTTACTCCAGATGGACCATTAGTATCAGTTGGAAGGAATGAGGAAGAAGAGCTAATTGAATTGCTGGAAGACCTAGAGTGTGAGCTGTTAGTAGAGGAACCTTATGAGGAAGACGAATATTCCCTTTACTTAAATGCGTTAAAAGTGGCGTTGATAATGAAGGATTGGATAGATGAAGTTGATGAAGATACCATATTGGGTAAATATAACATAGGTTCTGGAGATTTGAGAAATATCGTTGAAACTATGGACTGGTTAACCTATAGTGCTTACCATTTATCTAAAGAGTTAAGGTTAGATGATCACAGCGATAAACTTAGGATCTTGAACTTAAGAGTGACTGATGGTGTAAAGGAAGAGCTATTAGAATTAGTTCAAATAGGTGGTGTAGGTAGGAAGAGAGCTAGATTATTGTACAATAACGGAATTAAAGGACTAGGTGATGTTGTAATGAATCCAGATAGAGTTAGGAACTTGTTAGGCCAAAAGCTAGGTGAGAGAGTTGTCCAAGAGGCTGCAAGATTACTTAATAGATTTCATTAATTTGCCAAACGGAGAAATATTCATTGTAAGGGATGAGTGTAATACATTAAAAAGGCTTAGGCTAATCCTTTTAGCCTTGGGTCAAGAGGTACAACTTAACAATTGTGAAGAGTTGATTTGTAGAAAAAAGATTTGATCAGAGAGGTATGTTGCCATGTTTCTTGGGGTATCTGAATTCCCTCTTATTTCTTAACATTTCTAATCCTCTAGCTATTACCTTTCTGGTGTCCTTAGGCTCAATGACGTCATCTATTAAACCTTTCTCAGCTGCCCAATAAGGATTAGCGAACAATTTCTTGTATTCTGTAATTTTTTGTTTCAAGAGTTCCTCTGGATTTTGAGCACTTTGTATTTCCCTTCTATATAATATTCTAACTGCACCTTCTGGACCAGTTACAGCTATCTCCGCAGAAGGCCAAGCATAAACTAAATCAGCACCTAAACTTTTAATGCTCATTGCAATATGAGCACCACCATAAGACCTTCTTACAATAACCGTAATTTTTGGTACTGTGGCCTCAGCGAATGCGTATAACATTTTAGCACCATGCCTTATTATCCCTTTATACTCTTGGTCCGTCCCTGGAACATATCCTGGAGTGTCAACTAAGCTTATTACCGGTATATTGAACGCATCGCAGAATCTGATAAATCTAGCAGCCTTATCCGCAGCGTCAATATCTATTGCTCCTCCATAATATGCTGAATTATTTGCGACAATTCCCACAACGTTCCCATTTATCCTTCCAAATCCCACAGTAATATTTTGTGCCCACAATTTGTGAACTTCCAGGAATTCGCTATTGTCAACTATATTGTATATTAAGTCCCTTATATCAAATGGTTTTACTGAGTCTGTAGGTACAATCGATTCAGCACTCTGCACTGCCCTATCAGCAGGATCACCGGTATCAACATATGGAGGTTCTTCCATATTGTTTGAAGGCAAGTAAGACAATAACCTCTTAGTTATGTTTATTGCATCTTGTTCATTTACAGCCACAAAGTGAACTACTCCAGATTTTGTTGCGTGTATTATTGCACCACCTAGGTCTTGATAACTCACTTCTTCGCCTATTGACACTTTAGTAATCTCTGGTCCGGTTACAAACATGTAATATGCGTCTCCTTTTATCATTATTAAGAAGTCAGTAAGAGCAGGAGAGTAGACTGCACCTCCAGCTGCCGGTCCTGCCATAATGGTAATTTGTGGAATTACTCCAGAAGCCATTACGTTCATCTTAAACACTGCACCATATCCTTCTAGCGATAGTGCACCCTCTTGTATTCTTGCTCCACCAGAATCGTTTATTCCTATTACTGGAGCACCAACTTTTAGGGCTAGCTCATAAGCTCTAACTATCTTATTTGCGTGTGTTTCTCCTAGGCTTCCTCCGAGTATCGTAAAGTCTTGAGCATAGGCGAAAACTTGTCTACCATCAATTTTTCCCCATCCAGCTATTACTCCATCTCCGTAAAACCTATTCTTATCCAACCCAAATTCAGTTGCTCTAGTAGTGGCAAAAGTCAATATTTCATTGAACTTTCCTTCATCGAACAGCTGATTTAATCTCTCCCTTGCCGTTAGTTTACCTTTACCATGCTGGAAGTTTATCTTCTCTTCTCCTCCACCCTTATATACCTTTTCCTTTAATATTTTCAAATCTTCAATTAATTTATCCATTGAAGGTTTTTCATATAGAGCCATTTATCTCACCTCATAACTGTAAAACTATTTTATAACAACTAAAATATCTCCCTTCTTTACACCTTGTCCTTCCTTGATCAGAATTTTTTGCACGATCCCACCTATTGGCGATGAGATTACCGTTTCTGCCTTCATTGCCTCAATGGATAACAAAGGTTGACCCTTATTTACTGCATCCCCTTCCTTTACTCTAATCTTAACTACCCTTCCAAATAATGGAGATACAATTTCTCCTTCCTTTCCTCTAATTATTTCCTCAACTCTTTCTTCTCCTTTTATGGGAATTTCAGTTACCTTATCTAACCTTAAGAAATCCTGATGGTTAAATATCAAAGTACCATCAGACTCTATGAAAACATAATATTTTTTCCCATTAATCTCAAATAAATACTCATTTTCCCTATTGCCTGATCCTAGATATTTTACCTCATAATTTTTATCTCCTATTTTTATTTTATCAAGACTGTTGTTGCTCTGTTCATAAGATACTAAATACATATCTCCCAATTCGCTATAAAGTCTAAATAATCTCATTACCACAACACCCTTGGAGAGGATTGGAATATGATACCATAAGTTTTCCAATTACTTTTACCATTACTAGTTGAGATGGGTACTTTCTGTTCAGTTTTTTTCTTCTTCATCAATCCCCTATTATAAATCGAAATGGCTATTGCAATTTGTATCTCTTGTTCTTCTTTTAATTTGGTCGTAAAGTACTCTGCTTTCTCAGATATATATGCAGTAGTGAAATTACCTTCCCAGAAGTCTGGATCTTGCAAGATCAACTTATATAATGGAATTGTAGTTTTAACTCCTCCTATTTTATAATCGTTTAGAGCCCTTAGTCCGACTTGAATCGCGTAGTCTCTACTTTGTCCATAAACAATTAACTTGGAAACAAGGGGATCATAATATGGTGGAACCCATGAACCAAGTTCTATACCGCTATCCACTCTCACACCGGGACCAGTTGGTTCCTTATAATAGGTTATGTATCCGGATTGAGGCGTGAAGTTATTTAATGGGTCCTCAGCGTTAATTCTAAACTGTATTGCATGTCCTCTTATTTTCAAGTCTTCTTGAGAAAAAGGTAAATATTCACCAGCAGCTAGTCTTATCTGTAATTTGACTAAGTCTATTCCAGTTATGAACTCAGTGACTGTGTGCTCCACTTGAACTCTTTTATTAATTTCTAAGAAGTAAAATTCACGAGTAACTGGTGAGAACACGAACTCCATGGTACCTAAGGTAAAGTAGTTAATTTCTTTCCCAAATCTTATTGACGCCTCAATAATCTCCTTTCTTTCCTCTTCTTTAATGGATGGAGAGGGGGCTTCTTCGATTAACTTTTGGTTCCTTCTTTGAATTGTGCATTCTCTTTCAAAGGAGACTACGTAATTTCCATACTTATCTCCTATCAATTGCGTTTCAATGTGTTTTGGTTTTATAGCAGCCTTTTCTATGTAAATTTCTGCCCTGCCAAAGGCAGAGTACGCTAATCTTTTGCTTCTTTCAAAAGCCTCAGCTAGTTCACTAGGATTATCAACCTTTATAATACCCACTCCTGCTCCACCTCCCGCAGCCTTCAACATTATGGGATATCCTATTTCTCCAGCTATCTTTAACGCCTCATCTACATTTTCAATTGGTGTTAAAGGTCCAGGGGACGTGGGGACACCAGCCTTTCTAGCTATCATCTTTCCTTCCAATTTGTCCTTGATTCTATTCATTACAGAAGCAGAAGGTCCTATGAAAACCATTCCAGCTTTTTCAACAGCTTCTACAAAAGACGCGTTTTCGGAAAGGAACCCATAACCGGGATGTACAGCATCTGCATGAGCCTTTTCTGCCGCATCGATAATTCTTTCAATATTCAAGTAACTTTCTAAAGCTGGAGGTGGCCCTATCCAATAAGCTTCATCTGCATATTTAACGTGGGGGGAATATTTATCAGCATCAGAATATACAGCAACTGCCTTCATTCCCATTTCTTTTACGGCTTTCATAACCCTTATGGCAATTTCTCCTCTGTTGGCTACGAGAACTTTATTAAAGGGTGGCATACTATATTAATATAGTTAGACTGGTTTAAAAGTTTTTAACATTAGGAATTTGGGCTTAGTCGATTTTTTAAAAAATTTTCATTATAAAATCCTTTATACATGCAAGATTTTGTTTTTTAAACCATTTGTATATGGTGTTGGCGATTCACGGATCCATTGCGAATTGTAATTTGTGAATAATATAAATATAAAAGTGTTAACACGATTAAGCATGTATTTCCTTTATAAAACGTTTTCACCCGATTAAATTCATCATTGTTTTTGAAATATAGTGAATTCACAATGGAAATCTGAATAGCCCATGGTGTGCAAAGTATGATCTTGTGAGATATAGTTCAGCAAAATTTTTAATGTAATCCTTTTTATAGTAAGTGAGGATGACGAATCCGGGAACTGATCAGTGAGGACATGCGCGAACGCTGATTCATGGTAAATAAATTCCTTCCTCTGCCACATATTTCTCTCTTGCCAAATCCATCATCTTCCTCGTGAAAAATATTGAGTAAATCATTACTACTATTCCAAATATTAACGAGTCCCATGCTGCAAGAGGGATATTTCCATTTGCAGTAGCTACTGCAATACTCTTCATAATACCATGGCTGACTTGCAATGTGTAACTGTTTGAAATTTCCCAATATTCTCCTATTGCCAAACCTCCCCATGCACTATTTATCGTGCTGGAAAGTCCTGAAATTATATATGGAAATGTTGAAGGTATAATTACATATCTTAACTTATGCCAGAAGGAGAAGTTATAGTTTTTCATTATCTCCCAGTATTGATTAGGCACGTTCTTTATCCCAAGCCAATAACTATAGAAAACGTAATAGAAAGTTGATATGAAACCTAAAAGTATTACGTAAAATTCATCAGTCCAACTTCCAAATACAGTATGAATAAAACTAATGGTAGCTGTAAAAAGTAATGGAAAGTAGGCCGGAGCTGGAAAAGACGCATATGTTTGTATTGCCGGGATTAATACTTTTTCTACTCTTTCACGAGTTGCGATGAAATATCCTAGAAATATTGAGAATACTAGACTAACAATTGCAATGAAAAGAACTCTTATGTAGTCTATCAAAAGGTTGAAAAGAACGTTGGGAGTGGTTGAGATTAAGTAAAGCCATACCGATTTAGGTACTGAGGAAATTGTAGAGAAAGCCCCATAAACTAATAATCCCAATAAAAGTACCGAGATTCCAATGCCCAAATATCTCCAAGGTAAGTTCCTTCTAGTCTCCTCTTCGCTACTTGCGCTTCTGCTTCCAATTCTCGTTACATATTTAGATAACTTGACAAAAGGAGCTATTGTGTTTGACATTCTCGTGGCATATCTTATTCTCATTCTACCTCTTTTGGTTACTTTTATTTCGGTGTCTAACCCATATTTGGACACTGTATAGTTGGCAAATCTTCTTAATAAATATGTAAATATAATTATAGGAATTGCAAGAATTCCTAATCCATCTAAGGCTAGAGTATACTCTTGCGATGCAGTAAACTCCCCAATTAATGTACCTATACCAAATACGTGGTAACTAGAACTGCCTATGGAGAAAACCTCACTAACGGTAATATAGAAGATCGCGTCAGCGAAACTGGGTATAAGGTTAGCTGCTATTCTAGGCCATGAATAAGGGATATATAGTTTTGCCATTTTACCTAGAAAGCCTAATCTATAGTTTTCACTAACTTCTAAAAGGTCGCTCGGAACAGTCTTGAAAGCCTGATATATCCCTATCCATATATTCCATACTACAGCAGTGAAAACTAGAAAATCCACGGCTAATTCTATACCGATATATCCACCTATCCTATATACAAAGAATATTAGAACAACTGGAAAGAATGAAATAACTGGAACTGATTCGAAAATTTCTACAACTGAAATATAGATATTTTCAAACGCCTTACTTTTTATTGCTATATACCCTAGAAACCATCCGGTAATTATTGACAATCCTATTGTAAGAAAAACCCTACCTAATGATGCTAGAGAGGCCAAAAATATCAGCAAAATCTCATTCATTATTATTCCCTCCCTTCTTTACTGGGGTTAAGAGCGCATAAAGTATATCTAAATACTCTTGAAAACTTTCATCCTTTGGATTTCTTGGTCTTTCCAGTTTTATTTCTACTTCTCCAATTACTGTAGCTGGTCTTCCGTTCAAAACATAAACTCTATCAGCTAATTCCACTACTTCGCTCAAACTATGAGATACTAAAACTACGCTATGGAGTGTAGTAGATTCATAAAATAGCATTGAATGTACTTCTTGCCTTAAACCCTCTGCAGTTAATTCGTCTAAGTGTGAAAACGGTTCATCCATTAAAAGCACTAATGGATTAGCAGCTAAAGCCCTAGCTATTGCTATTCTTTGTCTCATTCCTCCACTCATTTGTTTTGGATAAACGTCCTCAAAACCTTGAAGCCCTACTACTTCTAGCATATGCTTAGCTAATCTGTCTTCTTCTTCTTTGGGTAATTTCCTATATTTTAAGCCTAGTTTAACATTTTCCAACGCAGTTAACCAAGGAAAAGTGGCTATTGACTGGTGTATTAGTGCAATTTTTGGCGTTGGGCTAGTTACCTTTTTTCCTAATAATCTAATTTCCCCCTTAAGTGGTTTTACGAATCCCCCTAATACTCTTAGGAGTGTTGATTTACCAATCCCAGACGGACCTACTATAGCTATAAGCTCCCTATCCTTAGTATACATGTTGATATTTTCGAACACTAAATATCCGTTTGGGTAAGCGTAAGCTATATCTACGGCCTCTAGGATTCTTCCAACAGCTTCACCGTTTTCTCTCTTCTTATAAATTCTTAAAAGCTTTTCGACTGTTTTTCCTATTGTAAACTACATTGGGGATTTATCTTTATGACGAAAAATATTGAGAACTCTTCTTAATTTCAAAAACGAATTTATTATTAATAATTCTATTAGGAAAATCAAACAAAGATATACAACATTAAATGGCATTGTAGTTAAAAGCTGGTATACTGCATACCCATAAATGACTTTAACACTCTCTATTCCAATCCCATAATCAACGATTGTAAGCATTAGGGAGACCAAACCGATAATAATCCACTTCACAATATTAGTATTAAAAACTAAAAAATAAACTTTTTAGTTTCGGTTTACTGTCTGCATCTTCTTTAGATATTCCATTATTCCTCCAGCTTGTAGAATCTCTAGTGCCATCCCTGTTATGCCCTTTCCCTTAAGCACCTTATTACCAACCAAGATTTCACCAGTCTCCACGTCAATTTTGACGTAACTGTTTTCATCTATCTCCTTCGTGGAATTAGGCAACGTTATGACTGGTAAACCATTATTTATCGCATTCCTATAGAATATTCTAGCGAATGACTCAGCAACTACTGCCTTAACTCCAGCAGCCTTTAGGGCTATGGCAGCTTGTTCTCTTGAGGATCCCATTCCAAATACTTTACCCGCAACTATTATAACACCCTTTGATGCCTTCTTGTAAAACTCTGGGTCTAATGGTTCCATAACGTGCTGTGCTAAATACTGTGGGTCAGTATATTTTAAGTACCTAGCTGGAATTATTATATCAGTATCTATTTTATCACCAAACTTAATTACTGGACCTTCTATTATCATTCAGATCACCCTGGGATCTGTAATCTTACCTTCTAATGCGCTAATTGCAGCAACAGCGGGACCAGATAAGTAAACTTTAGCCTCATTACTTCCCATTCTCCCTTTAAAGTTTCTGGAACTTGTTGATACAATATTCTCACCTGGACCAGCTATACCGAAATGACCACCTAGGCATGGTCCACAAGTTCCATACGTTACAATACAACCAGCATCAACTAATGTTTGTATATAACCTCTTTCTAAAGCCTCCTTAAACATTCTGTAAGACGCAGGGATGGCGATGCACCTACTCTTGACCTTCTTTCCTTTCATTATTTTAGCAGCTATTTCGAAATCGCTCAACCTACCATTTGTACAAGAGCCTATGTAAACTTGATCTACTGGAGTACCTTCTAACTCATTTACGACCTTAACATTATCTACACTATGTGGAGCAGCAACTAGTGGTTCCATTTCGTCTAGTTGAATAGTGTATTCATCAACGTATTTAGCGCCGTTATCTGGTGTAACAAGTTCTGGTTCGTATCCTCTCATCTCTTTGATGTATCTCTTAGTCTCTTGATCTGGTATGAACATTAATGCATCAGCATTCATTTCAATTCCCATATTTGATACTGTTGCCCTATAATCCATTGGAAAACTTAACGAATCCTTGACGAAGATTTCTAACGTCATTCCATTAAAGTAATCTGCCTTAAAGTCTCCTAGCAATTTTAGTGCAACGTCCTTCCCAGTTATCCATTTAGCAGGTTTTCCTTCTAAAACTACTTTAAATGGTTGTGGCACTACTAGCCAAGTTTTACCAGTTATTAAAGCGGCTGCAATATCACTAGCTCCCATACCTTGAGCAAATGCTCCTACAGCACCGGATGTGGTTGTGTGACTATCAGCTGCTAAAATAACTTGTCCAGGGTTGGCGTATTGCTCTATCATGACTTCATGTAAAATTCCGTAATTTATATCATAAAAATTAGGAATACCTTCCGATTTCACGAACTTTCTTATATAGCCTTGAATTTCTGCACTCCTTACATCTGGAGGTGGAGCTAAATGATCAAAAGCTATTACTAATTTACTTTTATCGAAAACTTTAATCATGTTAGCCTTTTCCATTACCTCAATCACGTGATAACCAGTTAAGTCATGAAATGCTACTAAGTCTACTTTAGCCTCTATAACGTCTCCAGGCGAGACATCCTTTCCCGATGCTCTGCTTAAAATTTTCTCAGTTAATGTTTTTGCCGACATCAATAAGGAGTTAAAATTATTAATAAATAAGCATTTCTTACGAAGAAATTACATTTACATCGTACTAAATCCGAAAAAGAAACCTATTTTATTTTAGATTTCCTACATACCTCGTAAAGTCTCTTTGCGAGATTTACCCTTATTCTCCAATCTACTATAGGTTTAGGGTAGCTCTTCAGAGTATATTTGTATGCATTATGTATGATCTCTGCGTCATAGCTTTCCAATTCATCTACCCACCTTTTTATATACTTTGCCTCCGGATCATATGTAACCTGTTGTTTCCAAGGGTCAAATACTCTAAATATATAATCAGTACCTACAGAGGCTATCCATTGCCAGTTTCCATTGTTAACCGAAGGATCATAATCAATTAATTTACTTGCAAAGTATTTCTCACCTATCCTCCAATCAATTATAAGAACCTTAACTAGGAAAAATGCGGTTAACATTCTAACTCTGTTCGGCATATCACCAGTCCGGTTCAATTGTCTCATTCCAGCATCTATTATTGGATATCCAGTTTTTCCCTCAAGCCAAGCTTGAAATAACCTTTCATTGTTCTCCCACTCAATGCAATTATATTCCCTTTTTAACGGTTCATGAAATACTCTCTCATTATAGTAAGCCAATAAAGTATAGAAATCCCTCCAGTATAACTGCCTAATTATCGCTTGACTGTCTAATAGAGAATAATAAACCTCTCTAATTGACAAGGTTCCAAATTTCAGATGGGGTGAAAGAAAAGTTCTATTATCCTCTGCTACGAAATCTTTCCTATCGTAATTAATTTGCCTTGCTCTCTCTATTAATTTAATGCCCTCTTTTCTTCCTCCTCGTTCTCCTTGTCTAGGTGGTAATTCATGCTCGTCACCTAAAGAATTTTTATAGTAATTTGTATAATTATTTTGAACTGGTTTCCTTATTTGTTTATTTTTTACTACATTATAAAATGTTGTGAAGTTCCTATAGTTTTTAAAATCGTTCTTTGATGTGAGTAAGTAATCCTCAAAAGATTTCATAATTTTTCCGGTATCTTCACAGTACTTGCGAATTCTTTCGTCCCTCATTTTACTAAATGGAGTATAATCCTCATTTAGATAAACTGCATCAACATCTTTAAGTAAGTTCTTTATTACCTCCTCAGCTAGTCCGAAGTAGACATAAAGTCTGGATCCTCTTTTTCTTAACTCGTCATTTAGCTCATTCAATGAATTAATCATGAAGTTTATGGCAAACTCTGATTTGTATTCGTTTTCATTACCGACTTGTCTAGGATCTAATATAAACGCTGGAATAACTTTCTCGCAATCCTCTAAAGCTTTAATTAATCCAGTATTGTCGTCTAGTCTCAGATCTCTTCTAAATATAAATAGGCAGAGCACATTTCTTTTCAGTTCTCGAGTTATTAGATTTATATTAAAAAGAGTTAGAATAAAAGGAAGCTTTTAACATTATATGTTATATGACTAGATATTTGATCTTGGGAAACGGTTCATTGACAGTTCTATACGATAGTAATTTTACAATAAGGGAAATATACTGGCCATTAACTACTACAAATAATTTACATAGGGGCAGGTTTGGTGTTTTTGTTAATGGTAAGTTCTCATGGTTAGATAATTTAAATCCAAAGATTGGATATTTAGATGATACTTTAGCGGCATATTCATCTTTTTCCTTTGAGGGAGTGAATTTTTATTTAGAAGATGTAATAGATATGGCTTATGATATTTGGATAAGGAAAGTTTCAGTAAAAGACGTAAAGGATAGGGACGTTAGAGTTTTTACCGCTTTTGATTTTCATGTTGGGGGAACACCAGATGGTAATACTGCACTTTTTGACCCTTATTCTGAGTCTATGATACAATATAAAGGTTCTAGATGGTTTTTACTTTCATCTCCGATTCCCTTCTATCAGTACGCTACGGGAATTAAGGAATATAAGGGACTTTTAGGGACATGGAAAGATTGCGAAGATGGTGAACTTTCCGGTAATCCAATTGCTCAAGGTTCAGTTGATTTTGCTAGTAGTTTCAAATTGTATGGAGAAGATTTATATATATGGTTAGTAGCCGGTAAAAATTATAATGAAGCTAAGGGTTTAAGCGATTACGTGAGGAAGAGAACACCCGCGATTTTATTCAAGAGGGTTAAGGACTATTGGAGAGCGTGGTTAAGTAAAGTAAACGATTACGGTGAATACGATTCGATTTTAAGGAGAAGTTTACTGATTTTGCAATCCCATGTACAGAACAACGGTGCCATAGTAGCGTCACTAGATACTGATATTATGAAGTTTAATAGGGACACATATAACTACGTGTGGCATAGAGATGCTGTATTCTGTATTTTAGCTCTTGAACTAATGGGGTATTTTGATAGATCTAGACAGTTCTTTGAATTCACTAGGAGGCTCTTCACAATAAACGGTGCGCTATTTCATAAATATACTGTTGATGGACATTTCGGTTCCACATGGCATCCCTGGACTTTGGACTATTTGCCTATTCAAGAAGATGAGACTGCATTAGTACTTTACGCCTTATGGTTTCATTTTTCAAAGTGGAAAGATGTTGATTTTATAAAGACTTACTATAGGTCCATGGTTAAGGGTATAGCTGATTTTCTAGTAAATTATAGAGAAAAGGCTACCGATCTTCCACTTCCCTCATTCGATCTATGGGAAGAGAGGATTGGTACTCACTTTTATACTACAATAACTGTAATCGCAGGATTAAGGGCTGCAGCGGATTTTGCAAGATATTTTGGAGAAGACGAGCTAGCACAAAAATATGAAACTGTCGCAGATCAAATGCGTAATTCATTAGATTTATTCTGGGTTGGTGATCATTACGCTAGAACGATATATATGAAGGAAGGTCAAGTTCATAAGATCGATGAAACTGTTGACTCAAGTATATTGTTGGCACCAATATTTAATGTAATTCCGATGAGCGACTCCCGTTTTGTAAAGAATTTAGAGACTGTTATAGAGAAGTTAAGTGTTAAAAGGGGATTAGTTAGGTATGAGGGTGATCAATATTTAAGAGGAGGTAATAATTCCAATATCTGGTTTATATCTACATTATGGTTATCTCAAGTTTATTCGTTAATGGGTGAGAAAGATAAGGCTAAGGAAAAGATAGATTGGGTCTTGTCGAAATCTTTACCAACTGGAGTTATACCAGAACAAATTGACGATAATGACAAATATCCATCAGTTTCTCCCTTAGCGTGGAGCCACGCAGAGTTAATAAGGGCAATATATGCATTAAGAAATGGCACATTAGATCCTAAATAAATCGTAATTTTAACTATTATCTTTTATCATTATAAATTAAGTTTACAAGTTACCAAAAGATTTTTAAGAGTTTTATGAAATCCTCTAACTATGCAAGGTAAAACTGAAATAAACATGCCAGATGGTAGAGTAGCTGATATATTTAATGTAATAAAGTTCCTTTATGGACTCAGTGATAGGGATATAGAAATTTTAAAATTGTTACTTAAATCTCAAAACCCTCTCACCATGGAAGAAATTTCAAGTAAATTGAATATTACAAAATCTGTTGTGAATAAATCTATACTGAATCTTGAGAAGAAGAATATAATAATTAAAGAAAAAATAGAAACTTCTAAAAAAGGGAGAAGGGCATATACGTATAAGGTGGATTCAAATTATTTAAACAAGAAATTACTTGTTGATCTAGACCAATTAATGAAAGATTTAAAGGTAAAGATAGCAAATGTTATAGGCGTAGAGATGGAAAAAACTGCTAATATTTAAAGAAAAAATCCTTTTATTATTTAATGGATAGCACGCTATTAATTTTCTCCTTTAATTGATCCATATTCTTTCTCATATCATTAAATCTCCTTATATCTTCAAGTAGTTCCTCTCCCTTCTTAGTTAACATGTACTGTTTTCCTTCTTGTTTTATGATTTCTAAATCCATTAACATCTTTATATATCTCCCAGTTAGAGCATAGCTTAGATTGGCACCATACATTATTCTGGTCTTAGGAGATCCAGATTTACATGCCTCAAGTATTGCTTGTATAATTTCCAGCTTGCTTCTTTTCTTAGCCATGATAGACTTTCTATATATTGCAGTTTATAAACTTTTGCTTTACATCCAATGTATTACTAGTCTTTTTAGCTTTGAGTTGTCTCTACTTTGTCATATTGTTGAAAAGTATTAATTTATTTAAGCTCTAATGATTAAGTTACTCTTATAATGGAAAGAATTGACATAGCAAGCGTTAAAGGTGGTGTAGGGAAATCATTTATAGCTTATTTTCTGAGTAAAACACTTGCTGCAAGTCATAAAATATTACTGATAGATAAAGATTTAGCATCTACACTTAGTAGGGTCTACAATATAAAAGGCAACTTACTATCTTATTTGACAGTGGGTCAATCCTCTTTAGCTTATTTCAAAGAAGTTGACAGTGGACTTACAGTAGTTAATGTAGGCTGCAGTAGAAAGATAAAAAATGTAGAACCTAAAAAAATTGCAGATATCTATAGTGGATTTTCGGATCACGATTTGATGATAGTTGATAACCCATCAATACCCTCAGATGTTTGTTTAGATACTGAGCTTCAAGCTTATTATACTTATTTGAATGAAAAGAGATTAGATTACAATTTGATCTTAATATTACCCCCAAATCAGCTTTTGTTAGATGAAAGTCTGGCATTCATGCAACTATTTAAGGATTATATTAAGAATGAATTAAGTATATCTCTGGGAAATGATTTAGTAAATTTTGATGTAATATCCTCAGTAATAAACATGTATAATCCTAGGGAAAGAATAGATATTAGTAAGATTAAAGATTTAACTAGTAAAATAGTTAAAATTCCATTCAAGAAAGAAGCAATCTATACACCCTTTAATCAACTAAACACGCCAATGGAAATTAGTGAATTGGCAAAATATGTGCTAGAGTATCTAGAAAGTAGGTGAGATATAACTATTCTTACTATTAGTTTATAAAGTTAATACCATTCTATACATACTTTAATGTTTCAAACGATATAATGAAAGAAAGAATTATATACAAGAATTTCTGATCATAAAAATAGTGGTTAAATGGTAAGTGCGAAAAGTATTTTAGCGGGAATCCTACTTCTAATACCATTTATCGTATATTTTGCAATACCAACATATAATAAAGTAGAGCCAGACTTAGGGAGTTTGCCGTTCTTCTATTGGTATCAAACAGTGTGGTTGGCAATATCAACAATACTTTTCTCAATAGCTGCGCTCCTTCTTGCCAGAAGGTGATATAAATGTTAGGGCTAGCTGGAATAATCGTCTTTATAGCACTTTTCATAGTATTCATATTCCTTGGATTTTATGGGGCTTTTTGGAGAAAAGGAAATTTGGATTTGCTTCATGAATGGGGATTAGCAGGGAGAAGGTTAGGTACTGTTCTAGTATGGTTCTTAATGGGTGCAGATTTATACACAGCATATACATTTATTGCAGTACCATCAAGCCTTTACGCAAAAGGTGCAATATATTTCTTCGCAGTACCATATGTTTCTTTAACCTTTGCCATAGCGATGTTAACAATGCCTAAACTATGGATTGTTTCGAGAAATAGAGGTTATGTGACGGCAGCTGATTTCGTGAAAGATAGATTCAACAGTAGCATTTTAGCTGCTTTAATAGCGTTAACTGGTGTAGTCGCTGAATTACCTTATATAGCATTACAAATAGTAGGTATGAAGTCGGTCCTACAGATGATGTTATTAGGAATAGGTAACGCGGCCTTAGTGTCTGAAATTTCCCTAATAGTTTCCTTCATAATTTTAGCGGCATTTACGTACACTTCCGGCCTTAGGGGTGCTGCGTTAACTGGAGTTTTTAAAGATATTTTGATCTGGATCACGGTTATATCGGTAATCGTAATCGTACCACTACAATATGGGGGTTTCACTCACGCCTTTAGTGTTATAAACTCAGCAAACCTTTCAGCAAGATATACTACACTACCAAGTAACTTACAAATAGCATATTGGAGTTTATTCTTAGGTAGTGCACTAGCCCTATACCTTTATCCACATTCAATAAACGGTTCATTAAGCGCTGATGATAAGAATAGATTAATGTATAGTACAGCATTGTTGCCAATTTATGGTATTGGTCTAGCAATAATAGCATTATTTGGTATTTTAGTTTATGCGGTACCAAATGCATTGAGTGTTGTATCTAAATATGGGGGTGCCCTTGTAGTTCCTGCATTAATAACATCAACCATGCCAGATTGGGCTGCTGGTATAATGCTACTAGGTATATTTGTTGGTGGCTTAGTCCCAGCTGCAATTATGGCAATAGCGGCATCCAATTTACTAGTTAGAAATGTAATAAAAGAGGTAAATCCAAGCATTACACCCAAAGGGGAGACAACACTAGCTAAGTGGATATCAGCTGTTATAAAGTTCTTAGCTTTAGCCTTCGTCTTCCTAGTCCCATCTACATATGCCATCAACCTCCAATTGCTAGGAGGAATACTTATAACACAGACATTACCGGCAGTGTTCTTAGGTTTATACACTAAATGGTTTAATCCATGGGCATTAACTGCGGGATGGGCTACTGGAATTATAAGCGGGACCTATATGTTCTTCACATTTGGACTACCTCGTGCCACGTCTCTATATCCTACGCTTTTCGGTTTAATGTATGCTGCAGTAATAGCGTTAGTACTGAACCTGGTAGTTTCAGTCATAGGTACGCTTGTAGCTAATGCCCTAGGGTTCAAGACTAAAAGCAATATATCTGCAGAGGATCTAAAAGGATGAAAGTTAAACTCAAACCTTTTTTATTTTAAAATCTTATTTACCTACTAGTAGTATATTCTAATTATGATATACGAGAAAGTAGCTGAAGAACTTATTTCCTCTTCTTACACCATAGCCTTTACCGGAGCCGGTATCAGTACAGCTTCTGGTATTCCCGATTTCAGAGGTCCTCAAGGATTATGGAAGAAGTATTCACCAGAGTTAGCTAGTATAGAATATTTTGAAAAAGATCCTAAAAATTTTTGGGGATTCTACTCATTAAGAATGAGGGGATTATTCGAAGCCCAACCTAATAAGGCACACTACTCTTTGGCTGAGTTAGAAAAGATGGGCATAATAAAGGTAATAATAACACAAAATATTGACGGTCTACATCAGAAGGCTGGTTCTAAGAACGTTATTGAGCTTCACGGAACTATGAGGAGGTCATATTGCGTTTTATGCTTAAGGACTTATGATTCGCTAAACGTCCTAAGTATGATAGAAAAGGGTAATCTTCCACCTAGGTGTGATTGTGGTGGGATAATAAGGCCAGATGTTGTGCTTTTTGGGGAACCAGTTAAGAACATTTATGAGGCACTAAGTATTGCCTATGAATCTGATCTCGTAATTTCAATTGGTTCTTCATTAACTGTATATCCAGCCAATTTAATTCCACAGACCGTAAAAGAAAGAGGTGGTAAGCTAATAATTTTAAATATGGAGGAGACCCCGTTGGATAGTATTGCGGATTACGTTGTAAGGGAACCAGTGGAAATTTCATTGCCCAAGATAGTTGAGAACGTGAGACAGAAAATACTTTCGTGAATCTCGGTAGTGTTTTTTAAGTAAAATTTCTGATATGATTGAAGAGGAAGAGGAATTAAAATTAATAAAACAAATATTTTTAATAATTAATGAGAATGTGCCAGATGACTGTAGAGATTTGGTAATTAACAGATTAATGAATAGACTAATGGATGATATTAAGGAACTAGGTGTTAAGGAGACAATAAAAAAATGGTTAGGTGAGGAAGATGAGGAACTTATCATAGTTGATTAAATCAGTCGCGGATTTGATCTTCACCTTTCAGAGCTTAGCCCGTTCTTCATCTTTATTAAATCTTCAGAGACCTCCTCTATATCTTTTATTGTATCTATTGATCTCCAGTAGACATCATAATACTTTATGCCAATCAATAACGATTCCTTTGCAAGTTTAGGAAAAGTGAGTTTTTCCATGTCTCCCTTTTCTGGTAAGTATTTGAATATTTCCTTTCTCATTAGATAAACTCCCGCATTTATCCAGTAGTTTTCTAAGATTGGCTTCTCCTTAAAATCTATAATCTTGTCATCCTTAGTTTCGACTATTCCGTATGGGCTCTTCAAGGGAACTAGTGACATTGTCATTACGTTTTCATTAGATATTTTTAACTTACTTATATCTAGGTTAGTTATTATATCACCGTTGAGAACTATAAACGTGTTTTCCGTACTTAATAATCTCTCGACCTTCCTGAGTGCTCCTCCAGTACCTAAAGGTTCCTCTTCTATAGAAAAATACGTTGAAATTCCCAATCTCTTTTCGTTTTCACTTAACCACTTTATGAGAACCTCCCATTTATAGCCTGTTAATATTACAAAGGATGTAATACCGAATTGTTTAAGCCAAGAGATCTGCCATTCAATAATTGGTCTCCCAGCCACTTCAATCAAAGGCTTAGGCCTATCATCTGTAAGTGGTCTTAATCTCTTACCATACCCACCCGCTAAAATAACCGCGTGCATAACATACATATTATTTCCAATTTAATAAACATTTTCCAATACTAGCCTAAAAGTCTCATAGCGTAGAGGACTATTTTGAAAGTTCTTTCCTTCGAATTCTTCAGCTCTAGACTCCAACTCTTTTACGTAACCACTGGTTATTTTTAATTACTTCTAAATATCGTTTTGATTAAATAATGTTTATATAGTATTACAATGTATTTTCTATTGGTGATCTCCCAACTGATGACGGGCACTGCTCACGAGGTTTGGGGAGTGATAAAAGTGTGGATGGGAGGGTAGTGGCGTTCAGTAATAAATCTTTCGCTCAAACTTCAAGCATAGTATTAGCTAACATTGCCACGTGG